>Ga0164243_10000383_pt1 | contig 87382 bp, 67 predicted proteins | sample OricompcompostOP_FD_108781 | JGI IMG/M metagenome (GOLD analysis project Ga0164243, IMG submission 108781) | Organic Plus compost microbial communities from Emeryville, California, USA - Original compost - Organic plus compost (OP) | ecosystem: Engineered > Solid waste > Mixed feedstock >... | reverse complement strand
TTGACTATCATCCAGGTCATCAAATTGTGGCTCAACAGGGCGTTCTTTCCCTGCAAGCGATCCAGTTACCAGACGTTGCGTTGGATCACCATATAAGACAAACGTCATCCAGGCGGTATCATCCGTATAATGCTGAGCCATATAGGAGCGTGCCCGCCGCAACGCGTCTCCCAGAGTGACGCCATCCGCAATATCCTGGTAGAAGAGCGCCATACATTCGCGCATGCGCAACGGATTCGCAGGCCAGCGAGGCACGACAACCGCACCCGCTCCTGCCTGGAGCAGCGTGGCGGCCAGTTGCTCAACAATCTCATCACGCTCCAACTGTGCGGCCGCACTGCCAGTTGAACGCAGAATTCGTTCATCTTCATAAAAGCTGAGAAATACCAGCGGACTCCTGGGTAATGCCAGGAAAAGCTGCTCAACCGCAGATGCATCTAGACGTGAGTTGCCTGCCAGGGGCAAGACAGGCTTGAGGCCCATGAAGGAAGGAAGAGGGCCGGCATAGTGCACAATCAGAGGATTTTCTGCGTTCAGCCGCATGCGCATTTCTAGTTGATTTGCCTGCTGCCGGTAGAGGATCAGTCGCGCAATGGCCTCGGGCAGACTGGTACACAGAGAGGCAACTTCCTCTTCCGCACTCACAAATTCGCCCGTTGGGTTGACCAGAAAGAGGATCGAAAGCGCCTGCGCGTCACGTTTGGAAAATTTATGAGCTCGATTCACTCGATCCTGTAACCCGGACCGATAGGAGCGATCACGCACCGCTTGCGGAAGACGAGCAACGCTCACCGTCTGACACAGATATTTCCCCGGTCGGGGACTCTGTGTTGAGTCAAACATGATCTCCCACGGAATATCAGGGGTGTTTGTCGTAAGCAGGAGAGCACCGTTTAGTGAGCGCAATGCATCATGCAAAACAGGAGGTATAAGCGTATCAAAGAGGAAGCGACCAAGCGCCATGTGTGTATCACTGATGGCAGCCGTCCTGGCCGTTTGTCTCTTTCCATCCAGTGTCCCGACAGAGCGGGTCGCTTGTGCCATTGCTTGCAGCATCCGACGAAGACGGTCATTCTGCTCCGGGCTCAGCTCTACGCTCAGTTCCTGTCCCGCAAGCACCTGACCATCGGGAAGATCAAGACGAAACTGGTATTTTGCATCGGTTCGGTTGATATTTAAAATGGCTGGCTGTTCCATGAATACTTCTCTTCCACAATCTTCCCGTGAATTACGATAACGCACGATCGGTACATTCTGCTACGAATTGTGATAACGCTGTTTCTCTCATTTCTGCGTTGACAGCGCGCCCCATCCTTACCATTGTACCGGCCACAACCTCCGGCGGCAATCACTACGAGCAGATGCCCTCTCTCCAGGCCCCACCGCCACTTTATCGGCCCATACAGACCAATAAGAGCCGCGACCGAGACCATTTCCTACACAGTACAACAAAGCAGTTCCTGATCTATAGCTCGACTATAGACAGCTTCCACAGCAATGTATCGGGTGAACTACCTACCCGCTTTCCCCTTCACCTGAACGGCCTCGGGGACTTCTTTTGCACAACGTAGTATACGCTGTTCGGAATACCACACGGTACAGAATCTGGCTCCCCTCTGTTCTACCACCATTTCCCCTGTTTGCTGATGTCGGGTCGCAGTCTGCTCTACATTATCAAACGCACAGCTATTTGTACAGTATAAGATAGCATATAAGTTCCATAGAGGCAATAGGAAAATTGCCTCTTCGTACTATTGACAGATTCATTAGTATGTTTAAAGATTGGAAATGTACAATAGTGAGAAACTTGTGTAACACTTTCTTTTTTAGGCGAAAAGGGAAGATTTTTCCGCCTGTTTTGTCTATACAGCGACTGCTGGCTTCTCAGGGCAGCTCGCAGCTTTCTCGTGCTGTCCTTCATCCAGCTTGAAAAGCATATCTTGAGTCATCACACCATTATAGTATAATCCATCGCGTGGCATTGTTGCACATCCGCTCTCCGCTTTTTGCAGGGTTAGATCCAGCTCCGGAAATGTACCCGCCTGACGCTGCACCAGTAGATCGTATACTCCAGTCTGCTGGCCCTTCTGGGGCGGCACATACCACGCTATGGTAGCAAGCATGGTGCAGTTCTTCGGCACTACCAGATAGCCGCCAAACATAGCCCGCCCGGCGATATCGCTCTTGAAATTATTCGGTGGCCCGATCTTGTTCAGCGGGTGCCATTGCCTGTAATAGGGATCTCCAATCATCGGCGCAGAGGCTCCCGCCTCGTACTGATCGGTTGGGCAAATGAGTTCCTGACCCGGATAGATTCCCTGCGCCGGACAATGACCAAGCGTTCCCCCGCATAAGGGTTCTCCGGTATCAAAGCCATTGCCCCAGAGGAACTTTGCATCGGGCGGCACATAGAGACGAATATAGTCACGATAGGTATCCAGGCCATAGACTGAACCCAACTGGTTATAGGCCAATCTGATCTGTAACATATGGGTCGCCCCTCCCTGTGCATCCAGCGTGACCGTATCTTTCATCAGCGTACGCACATACTGCGAGGCTTTGCTTGCGCTTACGTTGGTCTGGACCAGGTAAAAGGCATCATGGTCCGTCGAGCGATCAATCTCCGCGGCATAGCCATAACGGCTAAGCAACTGCTGAGCCTGCTCATTGGCGAAATAGATCTGCAAATCCTTTGTCTTCAAATTCTGTAGACCCATCACTCCGAGCACCAGCAATTCATCAAAGGATGCGTTGCGAATACGCGCCATCAATGCCTGCGCAACCAGACTGGTAAAGACCTTGCGAGCCTCCTCATTGTTCTCAATATGCTCGATTGTTTTGATTTTCAGGATGCCCGCGTTATCGAGCTGATAATAATGCAGGCGATCCTCAAGATTCTCAGCAGTCACAGTTTCGTTGTACTTCGGGATGGAAAGCGGCCCAATCACCTGTAACATGTGCTCGATCAGAAATGGCGTAAACATAATCACGCCATCCACATTCTTCTTCAGTTCATCCTTATATGCCTGCATAATAATCTTTGCAGATGCAGGAAAATCGGCTGACAGGTTCGCATCCCGCAGCCCCCAGTTAGCAAACGGCCACCATGAGCGGTATTCTTTCGGTGCATCCTGCTCGCTATTCGGGCTACCAGGCGCATACTCGATCAAGGCCACATTGGTTAACGAGAATGGAGCCACGCGTCCGCCATTGATCTTCAATTCTCCAAACTGGCCGGTAAAGCCTCCGGTCGCTCGCAATTCGCCCCGATCCATGGTCTGCACCAGAAAGGTGCGCGGCGTATCCACACCCAGAAGCCAGCCAGCAACCCCCATCATATTCTCAAGCAATCCGAGCGTCTCTCGCACCTGTGGCAACAGCAGCACATACTGTTGAAGCTGATTCCGCTGCGCAGTATCCAGCGGCAAGGCATCCAGTGAAAGCAGCCTGGTCTGTTGCTCGATCTTGTCCAGACGCGGCATCACCTGTTGAAGCGTCTGTTGCAGGAGCTGCAAGTCTGTCGAGGTAACCAGCGGCTTTTGCTCATTGGCAAGCAAGGGCCCCCGAAAACGAGGAGCAAGCTGTATCCCCGCATCCAGCGCTATCTGAGCGATATCGGTTAACTCAATCCCGATCTGGCTTGCTGCCTTTGCCGAGGTAATCTGTGGCTCAAACTGAGGCAACCACTGCGAAATATGGTGAATCACGGCTGAATCATTCAGCAACCCCTTGAGCGCTTCAAACTCCGCCTTCGCTGCCAATACTTCCTCTTTTGCATCTTTCAATGTACTGGCATCAAGCATGCTGCTCGGGCTTTTGCGGATCATCGATTGCCCATCTGTAGACCCGGAACCAGCAAGCAGCGTCTTCATATTCAGAAGGTGCTGCACCCCATTCTCAGCATGTGCGCGCAGTGAGGTATATGTCACCCAGGCATTTACACCATAGATCACGCCAGCACAGAGCGGAGCCAGCAGGCAGAATACCAGCGCCAGACGCACCCCAATAGAGAGCCGGCGGCTTAACGGCAGCTTACGCAGTATGATAGGAGCTTTGGGCCCAGGAACAAGTTCTGCTTCCCCCGGCTTTGTTTCAGGCTTCTCCGCTTGCTCGTCCACAACCGCAACAGCCGGAACAGCAGCAGCTTCTTGCACTTTCCCTTCCCGGGTTTGCACAGTCTCGGGAAGCGCAACCTTTTTCTTCTCCTCTTCTCCTGAGGATTCCGGCTCTTCCTCTTTCGGCTGTTCTTCCTTCTCTTCCGAGACATACAAAGGCTCCGGCTGCTCTTCTGCCTGTTCCATGACCTCAGGTATAGCTTCTCCCTCTTTCGGCTGCTCCTCTGCCTCTTTCAGGGGTTGAGTGGCCTCAGCGGGTATGGCTTCCTCTTTCGGCTGCTCCTCTTCTGAGACGTGCAAGGGCTCCAGAAGCGGTTCTGCCTCACCGTTCTCAACCTGGGAGGAAGGGGTAGCCTCTTCCGTGGAAAAAGGAGCTTCTGGTATTGAAGGAGGCACTTCGACCTGTTCCTTTTCGCACTGTGTGTCTCTGTCCATCAGCACCGCCGGTCTTTCTTTGACAGCAGCTATTGCCTTCCCCTCGGAAACAGCCTCTTCTGTTCCCTCAGGTTGCGCTTCCTCAGGACGTTGCACACGCGGAGTTCGCAATTTCTGTTCTCTCTGCACCTCAGATCCACGCATCTGCTTACGTGCATATTGCGAGGAATCTGAGTGACGTTTATTTCGCTTTTTTCGTTTTTTAGACATACTTTTTCTATGATGTATTCAAGTAAGAGCGCATTGCTTCAAAGACCAGAAAAGCCATGTATCCCTTCTGCCCCGCAACTCCCACTCTATAGCTATAACGCATTCGCCGTTCGTATGTTACATCGGCGGGAATACGATAGCATGAAGGAAATAGAAGCGCAGAATTATGCTGACAAACCCGGCTCCTCGTCATAGCTCGTCTGACCGAGCAAGGCGTATGCGCTATCATCATACACAGGCATTAAAATAATGCAAAGAAATATAGCGATTTTGTACTTCAGAACCAGAGAGACATTTCTTAGTCCCTTGACCTTCTCAACATCAGAAAAAAAGAGGAGCAGAAGATGCTGCTCCTTTTCATGAGGTGCTTCGTTATCGTCCTGATGACTGCAATTTTCGGGTCAAGCGACCACGAGAGCGAGCTGGTGGCGGGTAATATGAAGGGATTGTAGCGATAATATCGCCAATTCTGATCTGCACCTGCACATACCGATATGCTGGACGGTGATAGTGAGCAAAGAGCATCAAACTATGGTGGGCAATCACATCGGCGTCATCAGTATGGCGGGCAAGAATCATCTGCCCTCCAATCGACTCATCCGCCTCGCTCACCGCCATTTCTTCACCACTTTCATCCAGCATTAGCTTTCGTGTCTCACGTCGTAGCAACCGGTGCGGCCAGAGAATCAGGGCGATTGATTGACCCTTTAAACGTTGTTCAAGGAGACGTTGACCGAGATAATCCGCCAGTTTCCGAATCGCAGCACAGGTCTCGTCGGCATCCGCGGCATGATGAAAGCGCACTCTGGCATTCTGGCTCAGCGGTGGAACATCCGGCACAACCAGGCTGGAATCTTCTCCCTGTGCGACCTTAAACAGCCAGCTTCCCAGGCGTCCCAGGCGACGGCGGAGCCCTTCTTCAGTCAAGGTTGCGACCTGAGAGAACTCGGTAATACCAAAATCGCGCAAATGGGCAACCATTTCAGCAACTGCAAACGAGTCTATCTGCTCGCCTCGACCATCAGCCTCAGGCGGACGAGACAGTGTCCCCCCCCGTTCATCTCCATCGGCGCTCCCGGCACTATTGCCAGCAGCACGCACCTGTAAGAGCAACGACAGAGGCAAGGTCTGCACAAATGATGCCTCGCTCCCCGGAGGAATGTAAAGGACGCCCTGTCTCCCATCACGCCGGCTCATCAGCGCGGCCAGTTCAGCAATTGCCTTACCGCTGGCAACACCGATCTGTGCGGTCAGTTCCATCTCGGCGATCTCAGCACAGAGACGTTCCGCAAGCGCCACAGGCGAGTCAAAAGGAAGTTCGCACCCGCGCAGATCAATATAGGCATCAGCCAGAGGCAGTGACTCGATAATCCGGGAATAGGCTCTATAGCGCTCCCGCAGCTTCTGTAAGATCGGCTGGTAGCGTTCATGAGCAGCGGGCATAAAGCGTGTGCGTGGCGCGATTCGATGCGCTCTCCGTAGTGGCATACCCGGAGTAATGCCCTGGCGTATTGCAGCAGGCGAAGCGTCAATCACACGCCCCGGCTCATTCGGACGTCCATTCCCGGTACCAATCACAAAGCTGGTGCCCTTCAATGAGGGGTCAAAGTGCTCTTCCAGCGTACAGTAGAGATGGTGGATTCGCACATGCATAATACCCTGACGTAAACGGGCGCGTTCGGCCGCTTTCGCTGCCTGTTCCAGATCAGCGGAAGAAATAGTCTGCCCCTCAGATACCAGATGTTCAGTCTGAATATCTCCATCTAATGGAGTATGAAAAGGTTGCTGCATAGTTTCGTTTTCTTGCTTCTGCTATTGCTGCTTTTTATACTGCACGCCAGAAAAGCGCACAGAGAAATGATCTTCCAAACAAGAGGGCTGATAAGCATCTGACAGCTCAAACGCCATTGTATTACATCGCCACGCAAAGCGGCAGACAGATAGGAACGTTGTCCATCTCGCGCAGAATAAAGCCCTCCTTTCTCCCCACACAATACATAAACGATTGCAACAATGCTTTCGGTTTTACAGGCCATCAAAACAGAGCACAACAGATACAGCACTTCTATTTTCATACGCTCTGAGAGGTGTGTCAAGAAACATTCAGAAAGCCGCATATGCGAAAAGAATCACAGTATTTACAACTTCTCAATACAGTTCACGTACTAGATGTTAGAGTATTTCTGCCTATCAGAGAAGGGGAAAGAATATGGATCTTGACCGCTTTGACAAATTTACAGAACAAGCTCGCAAAGTGCTTTCCTATGCGCAAGAAGAGGCACAGAAGTTCTCACACAATTACATTGGCACCGAACATCTCCTGCTCGGTCTGCTACGTAATCCAGAGAACGTAGCGACAAAAGTACTCCTCGCTCGTGGTATCGCACTTGAGAAGATTCGGCATGAAATCGAATTCATTATCGGACGCGGTGATCGTATTGTGCTTGGTGCGATCGGCCTGACGCCACGCGCCAAAAAGGTCATAGAACTGGCCGTCGATGAAGCCCGGCGGATGAATCACCGTTATATCGGCACCGAACACCTCCTGCTCGCCCTGATGCGTGAGGGCGAAGGCATCGCAGGCGGTGTGTTGAAAAGCCAGGGCCTCTCTCTGGAAGACCTGCGTACTACAACAATACAGCTAGTTGGATCATCCTCAACGCTGCATGCCAGAGAAGAAACCATCAGGCAGCAGATCTTCAGCTCAGGAGTGACGTTCACGATCTTTCCACAGGATATCCCCTATGGGCAACTGAGTCCACTTTCTATCTCAGCACTCACGTTCGCAGGTGGCGAACTTGCCCGCTTAAAGCAATTGCTCCTCACCCCTGAATTGTTGCTGCTTGGTCTGCTTCACGAGGGCAGTTCACCAGCAGCGCAGGCGCTTCAGAAGCAGGGAGTCACCATCGACAAGGCTCGCTCGATTATTGAACAAAAGGAACCGGAACAGGAGCCAGATAGCACCCATCCCGGCATCTCTGTTCTGCTCTCAGCGTATCTGCTCATTGCGCATAAAGAGGCTCAAACCCGAGACGAAGAGCTTATCAGTCCTGAACACCTCCTGCTGGCAATGTTGCGTGATGAGCAGGGCCCTCTGGAAAACATTTTGACGGCGCTTGGCACTACCCGCACCAAAGTGAGGGAAACGCTCATACCGCTGCTCTAGATCAGCATGCTTATACCTGACAATTCAGCAGGTCCGGTACAATGGAGAATAAGAGTTGTTGTGTTTTTGTGGATGAGGGAGAGAAGGGAAAAAGACGTGAATCACAACAGCACCCCTGAGAGCGCCATCACAGAACGGCGGCTCCAACCCGGTAGCGGATCTGAACAGCGCTGGTTAGCAACCATGCTCAGGCGGCTTGAGATACACTGCGAACAGCGTGTCTTTGCCGCCGATATCCAGCTTTTCAAGGTCAGCCTGCATCATATTTTTCTCAGTACCTCGAAACTCTATCAGGACATCCTGCCCAGAGTCACGACCACCATTCAGAGTATGCACCTGCCCGTGCGAGGAAGCGAAGAGCTCAAACGCAAACGCAAAATATGGAGTAACCTGCTGGTGGGTCAACGCCAGCTTGAACGCCTTGCCACACTCTTTCAGCTCCTCAATAGCGCAATCAACGGGATGATTGACTCGCTGGATGCCACCGCCGACACCTCACACGCCAGAGAAGAACAGGGGATCAGCCCCGGCTCTGAACGCTTCCAATCGCCCCCAGAAAGCCGCTGGCAGCCCGAAATTCAAGAGCAATGGCGTCGAGCCTTCGCCATCGTCAGTACCCACATTAAGAGCTGGAAAAGCTACCGTGGTACCCTGAGCGCCTATGCCTTCCACCTTCAATCAATGCCTCCCGGTTTGGATCGTCTGGACAGCCTTTTTCGTGAACTTCTTGAGAGCACCTGTGCGATCTATGGCGATATTCTGGCAGACTTTCAGGCAGTACTCGCGGAAGACGACGAGATGGTGATGACTCTTTTACTTGATATGATGCAGAAAGCAGATCAGGCCATTTTTATCATAGATGCATTGATGGAACCGTTACAGGCACTGATAGCGCATCACGCATTGAAACAAGAAATGAATTGATCTTAACCATAAATTACAAGACTTAACAGGACTGCAACCGGGTCAAGACTCGAATTCCAGTGTGTTGCGCTATACTTTCCACAACATCTCAAGGATACAACTTTTTCGATATACAAGGAGACGAGTTATGCGCCAGGAGGCAATCTCAGCACCGGGTGGAGCGTTAGAGGTACAGGAACATCACTACAGAATGGTGGAAACAGTGCCAGAGATTGCCAGGATGATAGAGGGTAGCATTTCGCAACTCTCACCCTCTACAGCCCTGGTAACCATTTCACTTCGTTTTCAGGACACTATTCCTGCTGCAACACGTGAAAGAAGTTGCCATTACTATCTTTCACACCTGCGTTTACGCGTCCGCAAAACAGATATCGTGCTGATGCGGCAGCAGCAATTTCATTTTCTCCTGCTCGGAGCCAACCGTCAGGGCGGCCAGCTTGTGCAGGAACGCCTCTGGGATACGCTGCTCTGGCGTATTCATCATACTGCCGAACAGGATATCAGCCAACCCCTGCATGTCAGTATCGGCCACAGTGCGTACCCGCTCCCTGACCCCAGTGGCAGAGAATGTCTGGTTACCGCTGGTATGCAGCAACAAAGCGCCTTGATTCACCAGAGCGACAACGGTCCAGCAGCACACGAACCGGAAGAGCTCTCTCGCCTTGCACGCAAGCTCGGGATACCCTATCTCTCCCTGCTTCCGCGCCAGTTTCCGCGTCGCCTCAAGGGAGTCATCAGCCCGAAACTGGCACAGGAGCTTCACTGCTTCCCTCTTGGTCGTGAGCGCAATACCCTGACGGTCGCAATGTCGGACCCACAGAACAGCCAGGCGCTTGACCGGCTTAAGAAGGAGACAGGCATGCAGATTTATCCGGTTCTTGCCAGTCCACAGGAGCTTCAAGCAGCATTGGAAAAAATGTCCTGAACATCATGCTCACAGAAGGAAAGCCTGGCAATTCGTCAGTAAAGTTGAACTTGCCCGAATTTCTTTCTATAATGCAAGGGGGCGATGTTTGCGTGTTTGTTTAGCGGTCAACTGAGCAAATAAACGCTCGTGGCACAACGCGACCGCCCGGAATAACCTGCAAAAGAAAGGGCTGCTGATGAGAATTCTCGTTACTGGCGGGGCTGGCTTTATCGGCTCACATATCGTAGACCACTATATTGCGGCTGGACACGAGGTCGCAATCATAGATAACATGTGGAATGAGGGCGGCGGGAAGAAGGACAACATTCACCCCAAAGCGACATTCTACAATGCAGATATTCGCGATGAAGAGGCCCTTACGCGCATCTTCAGCGAGGTACAACCAGAAATCGTCTGCCATCACGCGGCACAGCATAGCGTTGCAGTCTCCACGCGTGATCCCAGGCTGGATGCACAGGTCAATGTCATGGGCCTGCTCAACGTGCTGGAAAACTGCACCCGCGTCCAAACTCGCAAGATTATCTTCGCATCTTCTGGCGCGACCTATGGGACTCCTGCCCGTCTGCCTCTGGATGAGGATGTAATCCAGCGGCCAGAATCCCCTTACGGGATCACAAAAATGGTCTCCGAACATTATTTGCGGTACTGGCAGCAGGCGCACGGCCTGACCTATACCATTCTGCGCTACGGGAACGTCTATGGGCCACGTCAGGACCCGAACGGCGAGGCTGGTGTGATCGCAATCTTTGCGAAACGCTTCCTTGCTCATGAAGCAGTGCGCATTGACTGGGATGGCGAGCAGCGCAAAGATTACGTCTTTGTCGAGGACGTCGCCAGAGCAAACATTCAGGCGTTGAATCGCGGGGATAACGATGTGTTCTGCATCGGCACAGGAAACGCCGTCTCCGTCAACCAGATCTATCGTACCCTGGCAGATCTGACCGGCTACGAACCGGAGATTGTCCGCGCCCCCAAACGCCCGGGAGACCTCTATATGGCCGAGTTCAGTTGTGGCAAGGCAGAGCGGCTGCTTGGCTGGAAACCCGAAGTCTCTTTTGCAGAGGGCGTCAAGAAAACACTCGCATACTTTCAACAGCACTGAGGCATTGCGGTAGCTCTGATGGCAGGGCTACCGCTCTCCAATCACGGCCGCCGCTTCCGCCTGTTCAAGCGCATAGGAACGCACCACACCGCGCATATGCCGGGTGATCACATGCGCAAGAATCATATGAGCATCCTCTTCTTGCTCAATATTGCGTCCCGGAGCCAGAACATAGGCGTCAACCATACGGCGCAGCTTGCCACCCCGCGCCCCGAGCAGGGCAATGGTCGCCGCCTGATATTCTTTCGCCAGTTCAGCTGCCCGGATAACGTTCACAGAATTGCCGCTGGTGCTGATCAGGATCGTGACATCTCCCGGCTCGACCAGATTTGCCAGTTGCTCCGCAAAGACATGCTCATAAGCGGTATCGTTGCTCCAGGCCGTGAGTAAGGGAACATGGTCTGTCAGTGAGATCGCTTTCACGCGTGGGGCACCCGGCATAATCGTATTCTTTGCCAGATCAAGCGCGAGATGGGAAGCGGTTGCCGCGCTGCCACCATTGCCCATAATAAAGATGCGTTTTTCTTTGTAATATGCATCTTCAAGGATATCCAGGACATTTTGCAATTGCGGCAACGAGATAGAACGAACCATGCGCTCGACATCATGAAAGTATGCTACAGTTGAATGCAACATGTTTCCCCCTTAGACAAACTCACAACGCTCCGCGAACAACAACAGCCCGCTTACTCGTGTTCATAGGGCTGAACCCGCAGATGATCGTAACCAGACGAAACGTTGAGTATTACCGCTGCCCCCTGCCGATCAAACCGGAAATTCATTCGCTGCAAGCCCTGCTGCTCAAGAGCCAGCGTGACCGCCTCTTGAGCCTCTTCCGGGCAATAGAGCAGCAGAAAGCCACCACCACCGGCACCGGTAATCTTTCCGCCAAGCGCTCCACGCTGAAGCGCCAGTTCGTAACATTCATCAATAAAGCTTGACGACAGGTCAGGTGCAAGGCAACGCTTCTCCTGCCACGCATAATGGAGCAGGCGAGCAAAGCGTTCGAGGTCCCCAGATTCCAGACACTCCTGCATTTGCAGCGCCCCTTCTTTGATATGATGCAGTGCCTGCAACACCATCACATCATTCTGTTCAGTCGATGTACGCTGCTGTTTCAGGATAGAGGTTGACAGCCGGGAACGGCCCGTAAAGAAAAGCAACAGGCGCCTTTCCAGCGTCCAATAGGTTTCATGGGCAATCTGTAAGGGGGTCACGGTGACCCCATCGGCAGTAAAGGAGATTTTATTCAGGCCACCAAAGGCGGAGGCATACTGATCTTGCTTGCCAATTGGCATCCCCATTTTTTCGATCTCGATAGAGGATGCCAGTTCAGCAACCTGCTGTTTGCTCATTGGCTGCTCCAACAGGGTTGAGAACGCGCGCACCAGCGCCACAGCCGCAGAGCTTGACGAACCAAGCCCTGTCCCCGGGGGCACTTCGCTCGCCAGAAAGAGATTGAGACCACCACGTATACCAAAGTGGTGACAGACCGCTTTCGGCAACGCAAGGTCACCATCCCAGGAAAGGGCGTCAAAAGGCGCATGACGAAAGAGAGAGCGATAATCGGCTGAGATTATTTGTAATTCATCTGTAGCTGCATCTTCAATAATAATATAAAAGTATTTATTAATAGCAGTGCTGATCACCACGCCACCAAAGCGGCCATAGTACGCTTCTAGATCCGTTCCTCCGCCTCCGAAACTGATTCGCATAGGAGCTCTTACAAGTAACATAGAAACACGATCTCCTCTACCACAAAATAATGGAGCGCTTCCTTGCCTTTACCACAGGATTTGATAAATCCTATAAATCTTACAAATGCTCTGTGAAGCGCAAGCGTAATGTTTTCAACCTACTATCTAGTACCACGAAACAGATGCGTATCCTGCTTCAAACAAAGCTTCAACCAGGGGGTAGTGTACGCAAGCCGCTTGTCACCAGGCGATATAGCGGGATGAAACCAGAACGGAAAGCATGCAGGTGGAATATTTTACCCCGGCAAAAAGGTTAAGATGTTGTAGAGTCCGTGCCGGGCTGTCTTCTGCAAGTGAGTCTTTTCCCCCTGAAAGCGGCAATGCGCAGCCAGAAGAAGCACGGAGAAAAGGAGAAAAAAGAGAAGTGTCGAAGAAAAAAGTTCGTGTTGCAATCATCGGCGTTGGCAACTGTGCCAGTTCGCTGGTGCAGGGAGTGCAATACTACCAGAACGCCAGCGAGGACGATTTCATCCCGGGACTGATGCATGTCAACCTGGGGGGGTATCATATTCGGGATATTGAGTTCACCGCTGCCTTTGATATCGATCAGAACAAAGTCGGCAAGGATCTGAGCGAGGCTATTTTCAGCGCCCCCAACAATACCTACAAGTTCGCTGATGTCCCCCACCTGAACGCCCGCGTTTATCGAGGAATGACACACGATGGTCTGGGTAAATATCTTTCACAAATCATTACCAAAGCCCCAGGCCCGACCGACAACATCGTGCAAATCCTCAAAGATACCGGAACCGATGTCGTCATCAACTATTTGCCTGTCGGCTCCGAGAATGCCACCAAGTGGTATGTTGAACAACTGCTACAGGCAAAGGTCGCCTTCGTCAACTGTGTCCCCGTTTTTATTGCTCGCGAACAATACTGGCAGAACCGCTTCAAAGAAGCCGGCCTCCCGATGATTGGAGATGATATCAAGAGCCAGGTAGGCGCAACCATCGTTCACCGCAAGCTGGCCCGACTCTTCCGTGAGCGCGGCGTCAAGCTGGAACGCACCATGCAGCTCAACGTCGGCGGCAACACCGACTTCTACAACATGCTGGAACGCGACCGCCTTGAGTCCAAGAAGATCAGCAAAACCAACGCGGTGACCAGCCAGCTTGATTATGAACTGGGCGCAGAGAACGTGCACATCGGCCCTTCGGACTATGTGGAGTGGCTCAGTGACCGCAAATGGGCCTATATCCGCCTTGAAGGCCGAACCTTTGGGGATGTTCCGCTCAATGTTGAGCTCAAGCTTGAGGTCTGGGATTCGCCGAACTCCGCAGGTGTGGTGATCGATGCCGTGCGCATGGCGAAACTGGCCCTCGATAACGGAATAAGCGGCACGCTTGAGGGACCGAGCGCGTACCTGATGAAATCGCCTCCCGTTCAGCACTCCGATGACGTGGCTCGCGAAATGACCGAGTCCTTTATTGCCGAAATGGCTGGAAAAGGAAACGTCAAAGCGGAGGCAAATGGTCATCAGGTTGAAGCACCAACCGAGTAAGCAGAAAAAAGGGCGGCATATACTGCCGCCCTCGGGTTTTACCCTGCACTATCTGTAGATGCTATGTATTCACACAGGCAATACATGGCATATCCACGATTGCTCACCGATGCTGTACCGGAGACGTGTTCTGTACCGAAGACGTCTCTGGAACAGAGCGGAGCAACTCTTCGCGCACAATCGAGACATCTGGGGGTGCGCTAATGCCGATCTTTACCCGCTCGCCTTCAACAGCCAATACAGAAATGTTAATTACTCCAGCCAGCACAATGCTTTCGCCAACTTTACGTCGCAATACAAGCATGCAAAGCTCCCTTCACCTTCATCATTTTGAAGCACATTTCAAGCGTCCCTGCGCTGCGACAAACGCCTAAAGGAGCATCTTTCAGCGTAACCGCACCAGTAGACAAAAAACCTGGCATACCATCAAGAGTTACAGACCACACCTATTATGACGTCTGATAGTGCATTTTTGATCCCCTATGACTATCAGACAATCCGCGGTCAGTCTCTCCCTCTGTACAAGGAAGATAGAATACATTCTCTCTTCCGAAAACGTACACCAACCTACCTGAAACAGGTTTCATTTTTAAGTATACAATTGGCAACAACCGTACTCTCTACAGTATACGTACCTGCTTCGATTTGGGCACGTAATTTGTCGACCAAAATGGCTCGATCTTGCTCCCAGGCAATTAAGCTCTCAACAGTTGGTAGATCATAGTACCAGCGAGAATGTGGTACTGGCTCGTAGTTCATCTGATTTCCCGGTTGAAATGTCTGGCCTTGCACTTTATTTCTCTCCCTATGCTGCGCTTGTTCAAAAAACAGAGGTTTACGCGCCGCATTGCTTTTCATCTCTTGACCTCCCGAATGAGAGCCCCCGACAGGCCCTCAACATCCTACACATTACAATCGGCAGCGCGTGAATTTTTGTTAGACATAGGTCACTGAAAAAGAATCCGGTCAGTTCAATCAGTGGATTTTTCTTCGGTCGTGCTTTTCCGTCGTGGACGACCACGGCCACGGCGCTGACCGGCCTCCGCCTTTTTTCTGGGTGTTTTACGAGCCTTCGCTTCTCCGGTCTGATAGGTCTGCATAGAGGCCCGCAAATGCATGATGGCCTGCATCCGAAGCTGGCAGATACGAGACTCGGAAACGTTCATGATCCGGCTGATTTCCTTCATAGTCAGCTCCTCTTTGTAGTATAGAGAGAGCAATAGCTGTTCCCGTTCCGGCAAGCGCTCGATCGCCTCTGCCAGCACTGTAACAAGCTCATGCTGCTCAACTTGCTCCGCGGGCCCTGTCGTCTGCTCATCTTCCAGCAAATCGCTCAGGGAGGTCGCATCGTCTTCCTGTGCCATTGATCCCAGGGGGGCATCAAGCGAGAGCACGGTTGCGCTCATATCCAGCAACATCTGTCGATACTGATCGATGGAAACGCCCATTGCCTCCGCGGCTTCCGTCTCAGTCGCCGGACGCTGCAAACGTTGTTCCAGCGTTGCTAGCGTGTCCTCGACCTGCCGCATGCGCGAAACAGCAGAACGTGGTAACCAGTTCAACTGTCTGATCTGATCAATGACCGCGCCTCGAATCCGGGGTGTCGCAAAGGATTCAAAGCGCACTCCTCGTGATGGATCATAGCGGTCAATTGCGTTTATCAGGCCAATCATACCATAGCCAATGAGGTCTTCAGTATCGAGTAGGCTGGAAGGAGGAATACCCAGACGACCAACGACAAAACGAGCAAGGGGAGCATAATGTGCAATCAGCTCTTCACGCAGTTCTGGACGGCGAGTATTCATATATTGTGTCCAGATATCATCAACAGAAGTTTTCACCCCGACCCTCATACTAATTACTCTACGCTCCTTTCACCTGCAAAATACAACTCACCGCCCTCCTCTTTTCGTCTCGCTCCTTGACGTACCTACAGTGTAGTTTGGAATTACAGGCAATACCTATTGACTCTGGTCCCTTCTTCCACATACAGAAGTCCCTAAGAAAAGAGAACTATACATTTTGGCAAAGAGGTCGATATAAGTAGATAACCAATCCCTTCCATATGCACTGAAACGCTATTATCTTTCGAGATCCTAAGGAGAGAAACAGGAATGCACAATCTACCCTATCAGCCAGGAGATTCGGAGCAGCCAGAACAAACGCTGCACACCAGTGAGACAGACCAGACAGAGACCACACAACTGGCACTGTACAAAGAGCATACACAGTTAAAAGCATTGCTGGACAGCGGTTTTTCCTGGGGTGAAGCTATTCGCCTCATCGATATGAAAGAGGGTTTCTATAGCAATCCAGAAGTGCGCCAGCGCATGGAGGAAGACAGCCATATTCAATTCGCCCGCTGGTTGTACGAGCAGGGTGAATTAAACGAAAATTAGTGCTTGTCAGAATGCGGAAGTTATGCTATACTTCACGGCGGAGAGGTGTCAGAGTGGTCGAATGTGCCGCTCTCGAAAAGCGGTAGGGTGAACAGCCCTCGCGGGTTCGAATCCCGCCCTCTCCGCTTGCGTGGAGGAGTCTCATAGTGGTCTAGTGAGCACGACTGGAAATCGTGTAGGGTGAATAGCCCTCGTGGGTTCGAATCCCACCTCCTCCGCCCGTCAAGAGGTCAATCACCGGTTGGTCTCTTTTTTTTGTCCTGTTTCCCTTGTTTTCTCACGCTTCTTCAGGTAAAATTGCGAAGAACCTATACCTTCCCCCGTCCTTGTAAGAATGCATTAACGCATTTTTACCCCCTTTTCCCGATACAATCTAGCTTTCTATTTTTATGAAAGGGAAACCCGATGGACACCTGTACAATCGGGCTGCTACTTGGTCTGCGCACACCCTTTTTTCTCACGATCCAGAAAGGGGCTGAGGCCGAAGCCGCCCGTCAGAACGTCGCACTGCTTGTTGATGCACCCGCCGACTGGGATGCATCCTTACAGATCCCACTGATCGATTCGTTTATTGAGCGTCACGTTGACGCGCTGATTGTCACTCCCTGCGATGGTCAGGCACTGGTTGAACCCTTGCGCCGGGCCCACGAGGCCGGAATCAAGGTGCTAACCGTTGATGCCCACATCGGCGATGGCACCTCTACCAATGGTTTTCCCCTGACATTTATTGGCTCCGACAATACCGCCGGGGGTAGGCTCGCCGGCGAGCTGTTGCTGCGTCTGCTCAATGGTCAGACCAAACCAAAGGTCTATATCCAGAGCCTGCACCCGGGCGTCAGCGCAACCGATCAGCGCGAGGAGGGCTGCATTGAGATCCTGCGCACAAGCGATATCGAACTGCTCGGCATCGAGTATGATGGCGGCTCGATTGATGTCGCGTGTGAGCAGGCCACAGCCATGCTCCAACGCCACCCGGACCTTGCGGCCATTATGAGCACTGGAGATTATAGCTCGAAAGGTGTTGCCCGTGCTCTTAGAGCCACAAACCGGGCGCAGGACATCAGAGTTGTGCGCTTCGATGCTTCAGAACAGGGCATTGATGAGCTTCGTGCCGGAGTCGCAGATGTTGTGATCGCGCAGCGCCCATTTGATATGGGCCAACTCGCGGTAAAATGCGCGGTAAAAGCAGTGAAAGGAGAAGAAAGTACTATTCCCGAACGTATTTCAACCGGTTTTGTCATCATCAATCGGGAGAATGTAGAGACAGAAGAAGCACAGGCAGTTATCTGCAAAGAGCCGGAAATAAATCAATAACGCTGTCATATTACAGAAGAAATACGGGCTGTGGATTCCCTTCCACAGCCTTTTCACCTCTGTAGCTATCCCGCCCCCTATCTATAATTTTCAGAAATTTCTCCCGTTTTTAAATTCAAAACCAAGGATAGTATATATCGTTCTTCTAGCATCTTCCATAGCTTCTATGCCACTTTCCTACCTACAAATAAGAAGTACTTATATGGACTTGCCTGCCTTTATTTGTTATAATATTGCCCGGGAAGGTAAATAAAGATAATACTTTTTTTCGGGTGTATACATGAATAGATAGTAATACCCGGGCAATATATTTTAACTCAATTTATTTTTCTACTTTCACTGGCAAGATCACCTTATTTTTTACTATATTGCTCCGGAATTTCAATCTACCTGTTCTACCTGTCATTTCTCTGTGTACGCCCGTCTTCTCTACGGGGTGTCTCACCCCGGGAGTCCTTCTTCATGGGAACGAGCACCTGTGTTCACGTGCAGAAGTAGCGCTATGCAAATAGGAGATACATTCAAACGGTCATCTTGACAACAGCTATAGAGGTAGAATACGAAGGAAAGGCCACCCGGCAGCTTCTCAGGCGTACTACAAGCATCACTAGAGTTATACGCTGGATGGGAGCACTAGACGAATGTTTGAACCAAATGAAACCCAGACCGATGATCTGGGGAGCGTGATAGATACGCTACAGTTAGGGCGGAAATCCGGGGTACTTATTGTGAAACGAGAGGATACAATGAAAAAAGAAGTAGGGGTCATTACTTTTGTCAACGGGCAGATTACCCGGGCTACACTGGGCAATCTGGGAACAGCGGAAGCGCTCCGGTGGCTCAGCACCTGGAAAAATTGCTTCTTCTCCTTTTCTCCCGGCATCCCACCCGAGACAAGCCCCACCCTTTTTCGTATGAGTGGCCCCCTTCCTCCTCATCAAACCAGCAGGCAGCGGGCTCTACCACCTGCCACCCCCTCTGTACAGGGCTCTCCGACGGGGTCTGGTATTCGCAGAATTAAACATCCAGCAGAAGCCCTTCAGATTATTGAACAATACGGCCTTTCTCGTACGCATCGCCGTCTCTTCCTGTTACTTGACGCTCAACGAACCATCTCTGAGCTGGCCGTCCTGGTCCGGCGCTCACCCGAGGAAGTTCACCAGATGCTCGGACAACTGGAAACCCTCGGGCTCATTCAGCGATAGCACATCCGTAGAAGGGAGCCTCATGTTACAGCCAGTCCATCGGACACAAACCCGACGCTCGCTCTCGCTTTCGCTTAAAGTTGCCTTGCTTCTGGTGATTGTCGCCATCACACCGCTACTCTTCAGTATCGGTATCATTACGCTTGTCACGCGTCCGACCGCAATCGCCCAGGCGAATCGCGAAATGGAGACCGACGCGAAAATCCATACAGAGCTAATTGACAACTTCTTTGCCGAACGCATCCTCGCCGCCGAAGCGCTCAGCCGCCTGGCTCCTCTCCATACCTTTATGGAAGAGCTACAAAAGAATGGCAGCGCAAGTGAAACGACCAAACAACGCGCACTGGACAGCCTTGAAACCGGTCATGGACGCGGCAGCTACTATGAGAACTGGACACTGCTTGACCTGCAAGGAATGCCCAAACTCTCTTATCCAGCCTCGCCCCTGCCACATGGGCAGTATTACATTCTCCCGGCAGATTTAAAGCAGATGCAGCCAGATGGACAGCAACAGAGTAGCGGCGCCAATCAGCCGCCACCATCAGCCAAGAAGACCCTTGTCTCTGGCGTGTTTTATAGCCCGATCACAAAGGAAGCCTATATTGATATCTATACGCCTATTACAACCACAGATTATGTGCAGGTTGGTATCTTACGTACCACGTTCGACATTCACTATATCTGGGATCTGGTGAATAAAGAGCAGGGAACGAATGGAAGCGGCAGCTATGCCTTTATTCTTGACCAGAACGGCGTCATTATTGCCCATAGTAGCCCCAACCCGGACCCATTCAGTGGTGTGCACTCGCAGCATCTTTTTCAAGCCGTGATGCCGCTCTCGGAGAAAACACGCAGTCTGATCGGCGCGGGTGATCTCTACGGTAAAGGGGCGGAGAATGCTGTTGACGTGCTTGACATTCCCGAGCTTGAACAGCTCTATAAGCAGGTCAACCCACCTGTCACGCTACAATTTACGCCTCCCGGACAGAAGGAGGTCCATCAGGCCGCGCGCCAGACAACATATACCGTCCCCTGGACCTATGTCGTGGTAACGCCGCTGAAAACCGCTACCGCGGTCGCTGATGAACAGCTTCTCAGCACCATCATTATCGCCTGCATACTCACCATTTCAGCCACAGTCATCGGTGTTCTGCTGGCCCGACGCGTCACGTTCCCGATCCTGGCATCGGTCAACAATTTGCGTAAGAGCAGCGAATCTCTGAAGCAGCTAGCGGAGAAAGAGCAGAAGGCCGCGACCCAGCAGTCCTGGGTGATTGATTCCTGTAACGTCGGTCTGCAATCACTTCAATACTATACCGACGCTGCCAACACCGCTATTAAGCAGGCAAGCGAGGTCGGCACCAGACTAGAACAGCACTGGGAAAACCTGGACGGTGTTACAACCCGCAAAGCTTTGCAGCAGCTTATGAACGCAACTCGCTACGCGGAAAAGGCCATCCGGCTTCAGACAGAAAACAACAAAAAGCTGACCTCGGCTGTCAAGGTTTCAACCCAGGTCGCCGATCAGCTCGTGATGGGCGCTACCTCAGCAACCGAAGCCGCTGACCAGCTAGAGCAGGTGGTGAACCAGTTGCGCACCGTCGTTGGCAAATAAGACATTTCTCTTGTGTTGCATAAACACATTCACTCTTTCTCTATTTTCTGTGCATTAAAGGAGTTTATTCATGAGCAAAACAAACAAACCCCTGGACCTTTCGAACGCGCTAAACAGGCGCACATTTCTTGTCAGCATCGCTACTGTTGCTGGTGGCACGGCCCTGGTTGCCTGCTCCACCAACAACTCAACCAACGCCTCAAACAATAACAACAATCAAAATACGTCTTCCTCGAAAAAGTACTCTCTGGCGGTCGTAGGCGGTATGGCGGGCGTCCCGTTCTATGAGATGATTAAAAAAGGGGCGGAGGAAGAAGCAAAGGCGCAAGGCATGGATCTGACCTATCAGGCCCCCAAACAGTGGGACCCGGTCGAGCAGACCAAAATTGTTGAGGCCCTGATTGCCAGGAAGGTAAATGCCATTATTATTTCTCCCTGTGACAATCAGGCACTGGTAGCGCCGCTCCAAAAGGCGCACGATGCTGGCATCACCGTCATTACCGTTGATACCGTTCTGGGCGACGGCGACTACGCCAATGGCTCGGTCAAGTTTCCTATCACCTATATTGGCTCCGACAACACCAAAGGCGGCAAGATTGCCGGTGAGGTGATGATCAAAGCGATCGGGGGCAAAGGCAAGGTGTACATCCAGAGTAATAAGCCCGGCACAAGCTCAACCGACCAGCGCGAGAAGGGCTTTAAGGAGGCCATTGCAGCCACGAATGGCGCGGTCACCATCGTCTCCACCAGCTATGACGAGGGCAGCATGGATAAAGCAACACAGCAAACCTCGGCAGTGCTCCAGGCACACCCTGATATCGCTGGTATCTTCGGCACCACAGCCTTCAGTTCTGAAGGCGCAGCCGCCGCGGTGAAGAATGCCAACAAGAGCAATGCCATTAAGATTATCCACTTCGACTCGTCACAGCAGGGCGTGACCGATCTCCGCAATGGGATCATCGACTTTATCATCGGCCAGAAGCCCCGCGAAATGGGCAAAATCGGTGTGCAGTACGCGATCAAGGCCTTGAACGGCGACAGCTCGCTTCAGAAAAACGTGCAGACCGACTTCGTGGTTATCGATAAGACCAACGTTGATACCCCCGAATCCCAGAACGCGATCTACTAACCCAATTACGACCATCAGAACACATACAGTAAGAGAGGCGAGATCAGTACGATCACGTCTCTCTTCTGTCAAACAAAGGAGCAAGTATGGTCAGCGTTAAAACTCGTAACCGCCGGGAGCTATCCTGGAAAGACCTCAGCAAAGCATGGTCATGGATATTTCTGTGTGTTCTCTTCCTGTTCTTTTCTATCAGCGGCAACGGCTTCCTCAGCATTACGAATATCCAGAATATTTTTGCCGATATGTCCTTCATGCTGCTCATGGCACTCGGCCAGACCTTTGTGATTATTCTGGGCGGCCTGGATATCTCCGTAGGCTATACGACTGGCATGGCTTCCGTGATTGTGGCACAGATTATCATTGCCCTCGCTCCACGGCTGCCCCTGCCGCTGGTTGTGGTGATCGCCTTCCTGGTTGGCCTGGCGGTAGGCGTCCTGCCCGGCCTGCTGAACGGCGTCCTGATCACACGTCTCTCTGTGCCTCCCTTTATCGTCACGCTTGGTATGTATGGCATTGCACGAGGAGCCGGCTTTATCATCGAGAATGGCCTGCCGATCAGCATTCCCTTGCAGGATATCGGGCGCATCGGCAATAATAACCTGCTCTATATTCAGCCCACTGGAGCAATCACCTTCTTTCAGCCACCACAGGGCTTGACTGCCGTGCAGATGAGCAACGTGGTTGGCCTCTTTACGATGCCATTGATCCTCAGCCTGCTCCTGGTGCTCTTCTGCCACTGGTTGCTTACCCGCACCCGCTTCGGTCAACATACCTATGCGATTGGCGGCAACAAAGAGGCCGCTCGACGTGCAGGCATCCCGGTCGCCCGCCACACCGTGCTCGTGTATATTCTCTCCTCCTGTCTGGCCGCGACGGCTGGCGTTCTCTATGTGTTCCGCTTTTCCAGTGGTGCCGCTGAGGCTGGTGATCCCCTGCTGATTGACTCCATCGCGGCGGTGGCAATCGGTGGCGCTTCCTTGTTCGGTGGCGAGGGAACCATTATCGGCACGCTCATCGGTACGCTGATTATCAGTGTGATTCAAAATGGCCTGATCATCCTGGGAATCGACCCATTCTGGCAGTTTATCGCAGTGGGCGTTGTCATCATCATTGCCGTCTTTGTTGACCGCATGCGCATCAGAGCCTGAGGAGGTTATCCATGCCCGAGAAAGAGCCTGTATTGCAACTCGATGGCCTCTCAAAGCATTTCGGGGGCCTGATCGCCGTCAATCAGGTAAGCTTGACTATCTATCCTGGTGAGGTTGTCGGCCTGCTAGGAGACAACGGGGCCGGCAAATCAACCCTCATCAAAATGATCTCCGGCGTCTATCGGCCCGATCAGGGTACTATCAGCATTGATTCGACACCGGTTCATTTCTCAACGCCGATGGACGCCCGTAAGGCGGGTATTGAGACCATTTATCAGGATCTGGCGCTCTGTGAAAATCTGGATGCCAGTTCAAATCTCTTTCTGGGACGCGAGCCCTTGAAACGTCGCCTGGGCCTGTTCAAAGAGCTCGACCGCAAGCTGATGCAGAGCGAGGCCCACACCTTGCTTGAACAGCTTGATATCCAGATCCCGGATCTGACCCGCCCCATACGTGAGCTATCCGGAGGCCAGCGGCAGGCAATCGCGATTGCTCGCACCATCTACTGGAACGCCCGTCTACTCATCATGGACGAGCCAACGGCAGCTCTGGGCGTCCCGGAACAGCGGAAAGTGCTCCAACTGATCAGAACGCTACGCGAACGCGGCACCCCCATCCTGCTGATCAGCCATAATATGCAGGATGTCTTCGAGGTCGCCGATCGCGTCATCGTGCTGCGTCAGGGGCGCAAGGTAGGGGAGCGGCTCATCCAGGAAACAAACCAGAACGAGATCATCAGTCTGATTACCGGCTCCGAGCAAAAAGGATTGCACGCATGACAACAGTAGAAGTTCCTCAGCAGATGGCAGCCCGGACACGCTGGCTTGCGCTGGTTGTGCTCGTATTGGCCGCCTTTATGACAACGCTCGACGACTTCATTGTCTTTGTGGCCGAGCCCGCGCTACAACGCGAGTTGCATATGGATGCAGCGGGCCTGCAATGGGTCATCGCGGGCTACGTTCTGGCCTATGGGGTGCTCGTCGTGACAGGCGGGCGCCTCGGCGATATCTACGGACGAAAGCGCCTCTTTCTTTACGGGGTCTGGGGCTTTACGCTCACCTCATTTCTCTGTGGGATCGCCCCTGATACGCTTGTCCTGATTATCGCGCGTATTCTGGAAGGAATCACTGCCGCGCTGATGTTTCCGCAGGTATTCTCGTTGCTGAAGGTCACCTTTCCCGAGAAAGAACAGGGAATAGCGCTCGGAATTATCGGAGCAGTTCTGGGAGCCGCCGCGATCGGAGGGCAATTACTCGGGGGCCTGCTGCTTGGTGCAAATATCGGGGGTCTGGGTTGGCGACCCATCTTCTTCGTCAATGTGCCTGTCGGGCTTCTTGCAGCGCTCGCGGCTCCTTTTCTGCTGCGTGAGTCGCGCTCAACCACAGCAACCCGCGTGGATGGGCCGGGCGTCCTGCTGGCAACAGGAACCCTTTTCCTGCTTGCGTTTCCGCTTGTCGAGGGGCGTGAAATGGGCTGGCCGTGGTGGACCTTGCTCTGTCTGGTGGCCTGTCTGCCTGTAGGCTGGCTCTTTCTGCGCTATGAGCAACGGCGCACCCGGATGCTTGGATCCCCGCTGCTGGATCTCTCCCTGTTCCGCAACACCGTCTTTACACGGAGCATCCTGATCCTGTTACTGGAAACAGCTCTCGGCAGCGCCTTTTTCTTTATTCTGGCCCTCTATCTTCAGAGCGGGCATCACTTCAGCCCCTTTGAAGCGGGGCTGGCCTTTACGCCTATGGCGATCGCCTATACTGTTGGTTCCCTGGCAACCAGCCGCCTGACGCCGAAACTCGGCACTCGTATCCTGCATCTGGGCATCCTTATAGCAGCCCTGGGAACGGTCGTGACCTTTGTGGTGGTCAGTATGACGACAAAACCAACGCTTCTCACTATGCTTCCACTTGCTATACTGGGCTTCGGCAATGCGCTGGTTGCCACGCCTCTGCCGGGCTTTATTCTGACTGTCGCGGGCGATGATGCCGCCGGGGCCGCCTCAGGCTCGATCAGCACGGCGCAACAGGTTGGGCCTGCTCTGGGTATTGCGGTGATCGGGGTTATCTTTTTCAGCCTGCTCGGAGAACAGCATTATACCACTGCCTTCTCAATCACAATGCTGTGCTACATTCTGGGAATCTGTATGTTACAGATGGCGCTGGCGCTTGGCCTGCCCCGCCTGCTACATGAGCAAGCATAACAGAAAGAAAGAGAGGCTTTGCAGCCTCTCTTCTTCTGGTGCTAGTGTGTATGTTTGCGTCGGCGAAGCGTGCGGCGCAAGGCCACTGCCTCCCGCCAGAGCCGATATAGTACAGGACGATAGATGTAATCTTGCGTCCAGAGATAGTGAGCAGGGAAGCCGCCAAAGCCCTTCTTGAAGTGATAGACTCCCCACATCTCTGACCCTTCGCGTGGATTGTCAGGAATGGTACGGAAATCAAAGAGGGTGCAGCCCTGCTCCTTTGCCCACAGAATCGCATGGTATTGCAGAATATGCGATTTCGGCAGGTCGGTTCGATCATCTGTCATGCCGGCAAACATATCCCAGCAACAGTGACCATACCGAATCAACAGTTTTGCGGCAACCGGTTCCCCCTGATATTCAGCGATCAACAGAGCAGCATTGCCGTTCTCAGAGAACTGACGCAGGATCTCTCGATGATAGTCTTTATCATGAATAAAGAAGTCATCACGTTTGCTCGTCAGTTGCAGCAGTCGATAATACGTCTCGAAGTCCTCTTCGCTCTGTGCCACGCGTACGACCGCGCCCATACGCTCGGCCTTTTGAATATTATGTCTCCATGTCTTACGGAACGCCGAACGAAGTATCGGGAGTGCAGGCCGGATATCGAGATGCCAGCTACTCCGCCCATGCACAGCAATCGGATTGATCTTAAAACCCAGAGAGCGAAAAGCATCAAGCCAGCGCTCATACTGAGGATCATCTTCGGTAATGTTAGGCTCAAGACGCAAAATAAGGGCTCGCTCTCGACGCGCAATGGCATGGGCCTCTTCAATCAACGCTTTTAAAGCAGGTGAATCAGGCGCATCAACGGCAGGCCCACGACAACAATACAGCCATTTCAGGCGCAAGCCGGGAAGCGGCACATCAGAAAGAGAGAGCATCATAGCACCGATCATGCACCCGTCCTGAATAGCAGCCAGACGATATACTTTCGCGCCCAGATAACGCAACAGCTCTCCCCACTCATATGACTGAAGCAGGTGACCCTGTGGATGTTCCTGTAAGAAGCCATTCCACTCTTCACGATCTATCTCGGTTTTGATTTCCAACGACAACTTCGTGAAGGGCTTTTCTTCTAGCTGGCTCATCGACTCACTTCCTTTGTCAAGTATGTATTTCAGCGGCATATGATAATACACGCTTCTCCCCTCTCCATACATTTCCGTCATTCGCCTTCATAAGAGCCTTAACCTAGCTACGGAGTAATCATTTTTCTTTATTACGTCTCCGCAGAAGAAGATGTTCCAGCACGATGCACTTTTTCGGCGAACAACGATACACTTATACATCGCTGCAAGGTCGACATATATAACATAGTATACAAAATTTAAGCAGCTCTATCCTCCTTTTCATGAAAAGCATGCTGCTTCTTCTAAGGCTCTCCGAGATACCTTCCCTCGCTGAATTTCTGGAAAGAATACTGCTCTTGCACAAGAAATTGACATATATCTATCATCAAGGTAGACTTGTAGTTGCCTTTCGGTATTCTTTCACATTGTTCACCCTTTTTATTACCAGTAATAAATAGCATTCTTTGTCGCATATAAGGAATTTTATAAATGAAAAGATCTAAATGGCCTCTTGCTTCAACATGGGCGGCAATTTTTGTCCTCACAGGGTGGCGTTTGCGGAAAACAGGACCACTGCTGGCAATCACAGGATTGGGAATGATCGCGGCCTCGTTCGTTATCTGTGCGATCCCCCTCTTGACACAGACTATTTTTCGGCTGGGGTTGCCCGAGGCCACCATTACCCTGCATGCCACAGCAGGAACACTCTCAGCGGCCCGGATGGCCCAGATCCAGCAACAGCTGACCCAACCCCTTCAACGCAATCTAACGGATTGGCTTACGGTGCCCCCGACGCTCTCACTTGAAACGAGCAGTACCAGAGTACTTGCACCATCAACGTCGCACCCGTATACCATGAGCCTGATAGGAGCCTCCGGAGAGCAGGCCAGGCCGCACCTGACGATTCTTGAGGGTCGGCTTCCCCGCATCTCAGCGGACGCACTCGAAGTCGTGCTTCATCCGTCTGTTGCCACTCAGCTTCAACTCAGGCCTGGAGCGACACTGACCTTGCGCTATCTGCTGCTAGTGCCGGGCACACATGTCGGCACTCCAGCGACACTGACCTTGCGCGTCGTCGGAATCTTTCTTCCTGCGGCAAGCGATCCCTATTGGCAAAATACCACGTTCGCCTATCAGCCAGATACCTCCCTGACCGCATTGACCGAGAATACAGCGCTGGCTAACGCGATCGATACGCTGACGCGATCAGGAACAATGACGCTTCCAGAGCCGATTCATCTCTACTGGCGTTATCCGGTTGTGCTCCAGCGCCTTGAGAATACAGAACAGCTCAACGAACTTTTGACGCGCTATCACATAACCGGGGAACAACTGAAAAGCAGCGACAGCAGCCTGACCGAGAAGCCTCCTTTCCTTCAGCAACGTGAGCTACGCTCGGCAGCCTTTGGCACAGCAGGCAAGCCCGGCACCCTCTCAATCTACCGCGATCAACTTCAAGTAGTGCAACTCCCACTTTTTGTCCTCGCGGTTCAGATAACAGCGCTGATCCTCTTCTTTGTGGCGATCATGACTGAACTGTTACTCGAGCAACAGGACGAGGCGCTCGCGCTGCTGCACAGCCGTGGTGCAACCCGGCTTCAGCTTTCCGGCACGCTCCTGCTTCAGGTCTGTGGCCCCGCGATCCTGGCGCTACTGCTTGGGCCGCTCCTTGCGCTGCTCGCGGTCAGATCGCTTGTACAATGGCTCTTTAGCTCGCATCTGCGTCTCGGAATAGATACCCTGCTCACGATAGCGCCATATAGCATAGGGTTGCTGCTTGGCCTCGTGGTTGGTCTCTTTCTGGCATTTACCACCCTGCCCTATCTGCTCCCGGCAGCAATCAATTACGCCTCTTTCACCAACATCAGCACAACGAAGGAGTTCTTCAGCATGCTCAACAGTGGTGCGGCAATCTCAGTCATCATTCCCCCTGAGATCTGGCTTCCTCTGCTGGCTCTACTCGGGATCAGCCTGCTTGTCCTCTTGCTGACTGTCAGCACCATCATCCGCGCCTCGCTCCATACGGTCTTGCGCTTGAACGCTGACTAAAAAGAAGAAGAAGAGAGAGCAAACTCACTCTCTCTTCTACACCTCGCGAGAACAGATATCCTGTCCTCTGGCTCCTAGCGCTCTGGTACCACTATCGTTGGAATCGGTGGTACCGTTGGATCAGCAATAAAAAGGGGGTCCGGCACAGAAGGAATATCTGGTACACGAATGATCGGTCCCGGTTCGGGCTCTTTTTTCTTCTTCCCGGGATCGGGGGCAGGTGGTTTTCGCTCAGGAGTGACGTGTGAAGGTCCCGGCGTCGGCGTCGGGAGCGCGATGGGCGGCCGCTCCTGCTCAACCGGTAGTGTCGCGATTGGCTCAGGAGTCGCGACCGGGAACACCACCTGAGCAGGCGGGGGAACGACCACCTCCGCAGGCGTCGTCGCCACCGCGCGCGGCTGCACAGGAAGCAGCGTCAGTGAGCGCCGCATCTCGCTTTCGTTACGGGGCACAATTTGCAGCTTGCTCTTCTGTTGCGTCATGGTAATGACCTGTATCGGCTCGACGCTTCTGAGCGGAAAGAACATCTGCCAGAAGGTATAGCATATCATCGGCCCAACACACAGACATCCACCAAGCACGGCGTAAAAGAAGCGTTCTTTCAACCCTCCTCGCTGCTTTTCCTGATTCCACAATGCCATTACTGTATCTATCATAGCTCACCCTCAGAATTTGTCCGGTAGCGAACTGAGTCGTCTCACCCGGCGTCCAGCGACCTCATGTTCATCCGTTGAGAGCAGATCACCAGAAAGCGCATCCGTTCTAGGCTGACGCTCTTCTCCAGATGAAAAAGAGAACACCTGACGAACGGAGGTGCCACGCCACGGCGAGAGCCGCTGATTGATATGCTGCACTTGCTGGAAACGCTGTACAATCGTTTCCAGATACATCAGAAATTCTAGCGGGCGCTTCACCGCAAACAGCTCACGCTTTGACCAGTGTTCCGCCGTAAACGCGATGGCCCCCTGAAGCTCCGTTACCTCAACCAGGCGTCCATAACCAAGCACAATCTGACATTTGCGTCCAAAATAAATCAAGCGCTCGCTGGTCAGGATCAGCTTGCCATGATCCCGTGCAGGATACCGCTGTATCTGTACGTCCGGGGGTATCTCATCACAAAGCGTCACATCAGCGCTATAATGGGCATACTCCCCGGGCAGAAGGCGTACCGGGACGGGAACACGTGGCAAGGTCTCTTGCTGCAAGCGTAACCTCAACTGTTCAACATCAAAGCCATACTCGCGAAGCGATCGTTCTGACTGTAAACGCTGTTTCCTCCGCTCACGCAACTCTTGATATCGATGCAACCAGTGGGACACCTGAACAGGCCCTCGCTCTTCGGTGGTTGCCGCTTTGCGCATTCGGGAAAAGCTTCGGATCGGCTGATCTGCGGTCGTCACCATTCGCCGCGGGCGAGAGCGATAGACGTTCCGGCGTGACGTCGACACATACCTATGTAAATATTCAGCGATTCGGCGGGCTTCCTCAACCGCAGCAATACCACGCACTATGACCATGGACGAGCGAAAGCGTAGTTCAAGTCGGGCCGAGGCGATACCCAAAATGCGAAAGTAGCGAGCCCGTACCTGAAGTAAATCCGTGAGTGCATAGCGCTTTCCATGTAAATCGAGGTGGTCTTGATAGAGGCTCAAGCGGCGTCCCCATCCATAGTGACAGACGATGAGCGGTACAGAACGCTTGGTCATACTCCCCCTCTCCACATCATCCCAAAAATTCCAGACGTCTCTTAATAGGGAGACGAAAAGAGTCAGCGAACGTAACATACATCAATACATCCGTACATAGGCAAGCGCCCGTATAATACACAAATAAAGAGGCACATCAATGATATGCCTCTGTCATTTTCTACTTTGTGCGTCTCAGCCACTTCCGCTTGAAAAGCTGCCAGTGGAGATCTCGCAATGCTGAATGTATCTGCTCGGCCTCTTCCGGTCGAGCGGCTCCTTTACCCCAGCGCTCACGCACAAACAGCTCGGTTAAACGCCAGAGATACGGCGCTTTCTGTGGTACCTGCTGCCCCAGCGCCCTACTATACTCATACGGCGTCTGCCAGGGCTTCGGTGCAAAGCCGACCCGACTGGCTAACCAGCAGAGCCGCCAATAGACGCCAGCAATCGGTGAGCTACCCGCATAGAGCCTGCGCCACCAGAGAGAGCACAGCGCGACCACTCCCGCTACCAGAGAAATACCCAGTGTGAGCAGGATCAGCACGGTCAACAGGACGGAGACTCCGGGATTGTCCCTCTCATCTTGAGACTCTGACGAATTGGGCTTCTCTACTTGCGGTTGTTTGGTTGGCACCTCTTTCTGCGTGACCTGGGTTGCGGTGGCTGTCTGCGTCGGAACGGCCGGCTGCGTTGACTCCGGTGGAGAAATCACAAGCGACTGCGACCCATCACCCGAGAAGCCCGGCGTTGGATCAAAGTTTACCCAACCATACTGCGGGAAATAGGCCTGTACCCAGCTATGGGCATCGCTCCCATTCACAACCCAGGCCTTGCGCTGTGAATCATAGTGGCCGGGGCTAAAACCATTTGCCATCCGCGTCGGGATATGCAGCATACGAGCCATCACAATCATGGCGCTGGCATAGTAGGTACAATACCCGACTCGCGTTTGCAGCAACCAATCAACAACATTGGTATTCGATGGAATAGGTGTATTTTCTATAGAATAGGTAAATTCGTTTCTATCACTTAGATGCTTCTCTATTTGCTTCAGAGCATCATAGGCATTGTGCGCCCCCTCGGTCCACGCTTGCATCTGCCTCTCCACCGCTGGCGAAAGATTGGGCGGAAGCTGGACATAGCCAGTGAGAAGCGCCTGATAGTAGCGATCTTGTTGCCAGAAGGATGAGTTCTGTGAAGGCAAAGGGACCGTTGAGAGGAGACGGGAATCCGAGACAGGCGGGATCGACTCCACTGTGTAACGCTCATCCTTCTGTAAGCGCTCCTCTTTCTCCCATGCGCTCATGGTCACATCAGATCGCACAATTGTAGGGATCGTGAAACGATGAGGTTGAGCAGGGGCAAAGACATAGTACTTCGGTCCAAGCGGCGGATTGAGCATGGTGATATTCGTTGCGATAGTTGATGTTGAGCTATCATGCACAATATCGTCGGGTAGGGTCGCCCCCGCCGGGAAGTAGGCCGAAGAGAGCATTCCAGGTTCAATCGTCCAGGTGCGACCATCGAAAACGTTATACGTAAAGCCTTGCAGATATTGTGGCGCATTAGCGGTAGTGGTATAGGAAAGCACCTCACCAGTCGGCAGGCTGACAGAGCCAGTAATGGTCATCCGGTCACTAAAGAAGTTCGCGGGAGTCGCATTGAAGATATCCCCCAGATTCTCTGGCGTGATACGTCCAGAAACCACATTATTCCAGGCCGCATCCAGTCGTGCCCAGAACTCACGTCCCTGGGCAGGCTGAGCAACAATGGGCAGGAACCATGCCCCGAGAACCGCAAGCAGCGTTATTACCGAGGCAAATTGCATCCGACGCAGCGTCATTGCACGGAGCCAGGAACGGTCCGTATAGAGGCCGTCCTGTCTCCAATTGTAAATCTGCGCAGCTAGCTGAACCCGAGCAATCAGTAACGCGAGTGCTCCCGCCAGAATGACAACCAGATAGCTATAATCTGTCTTGACGTAGTTGAGATTTACCAGGATGATCGAGGCATAGACCAGCGCAACCAGCCAGGGCAAACGGGCCCGATAGATCAGCCAGCTACCAAAGTAGCCCAGGAAGTACGCCAGGAAAGCAAGGTAGAAGAAGAACAGACGCTCAATAGCCTCCATTGCCTGAAAGCCACCAATGAACGCCTGATGTGTCGTCTCTATCAAGGTTTGTATCGGTATATGATAGGCCAGCATACACGTTACCAGTACGGCCAATGTATGACCGAACAGGCAGGCCAACAAGTGCAGGACCGATTGCGGCACCTTCGGCACTTTTGAGATTACCAATCCAACCAACAGGCCAACCGCCGGACAAATAAAGAGCAAAGTATCATGCTTGACCCAGTTTGCCGCAATGACCGAATACACAACACTATACAACGCAACTGCAAGCAGCACTAACGGAAGCCATCCTTCAGCAGGAGCCCACGAAAAAGAAAAGCGCTGAGGGGCAGGATATGCTGCCACGACAGGTTGAGAAAATGGCTGTGTTGATCGAGGTGGCTTACAATCTTCCGGTGGTATATCAGGTGGTCGTCGGGTGTCAAGCACGCTCAACTTTCCATACTCCTTACCATTGAAACGACATGTCTATATTGACCAATAGAGATATGCATTGCCATACTATGCAGTATACCTTTTTCAGTGCGTTTCACTATCGCTTATTACAGGTATCAGGACTTTTTCTTTATTTATTAAGAGTAGTAGCAACCTTACCTTACCATATCAACCCAACCTAAAACAATAGCCCCCGAAGAGAGGGAGGAACGCTTCTCTTCAGGGGATAAGAGCTATGAGGATGACACAACACTCCGCTTTCGCCCGAAGAACAGGAGCAACAGCGTCGCACTCAGGACAAGACATCCCGCGCCATACACAAAGGATGTGGAGAGACTGACGTGTTGCTGTAGCCAGCCCGCAATTGAAGGCCCAACGCTAAAACCAATACTCCATGTTGTTGAATACAATCCAGCCAGCTTGGAACGATGGCGATTCGACACCTGCTCCATCGCAAAAGTTGCATATACCGGTTCAATAATCGTACGCAAAATCGAGCGGGCATATTCGCCCCCGATTGCTACCAACAGGGAAGGCGCAAAGCCGATCAATACCATCAAGGGCGCGCTGATATACTGCACCAGCGTCACGATGCGTATCTTCTCCCATCTCCTGGTCAGCAAGGGAGCCAACAACGAGAAGATACCACCCGCCAGACCCGAAAAAGTGAAGATCACGCCCAGTTCGCCCGGCAAAAGCTGAAACCGGATCACAAAGTAGATCTGTATCAGGGCAACCACAGCCCCTTCACCCATTGTAAAGAGCAAATCAGGAAACAGCAGCTTAACAAAGAGCCAGACCGGCAGCTTCTCCTGAGATGCTTTCGGTTCTGTAGACGCAACCACGGCCTCAGCAGCCCCTGGCTCCGGCACCGCAACCACCGTCTCAGCCGCTGGCGCCTCATCTACCGGCTTCGACTCCTTCAAGAGCCAGAGCGGCAAACCAAAAAGGAAAGTAAAGAGTGAGGCAGCAATCACACCCCAACGTAGCGGCTCCGGACTATTCGCGGGAACATGCAACAGGCCAGCAACAAACTCCGGAATTGCTCCTCCGAGAAGGTTACCCAGTGAACCAATGCCAAGCATCAGGAAACTGTTCAGAGCAATCACACCCACGCGCTGGTTTGCCGTCGTACTCTCGGTCAACAGAGGGAGATTCGTTACCCAGTATGCAGTTGACACCAAACCCTGAATCAGACTGAAGGCAAGCAACAACGGAGCCGACGTTACCAGACCTATGCAGACCAGAAAAAGCGGAGATAAAATAGCGCTGGCAAGCAGGATCGGCTTGCGCCCAAAACGGTCGGCCAGGAGGCCGGCAGGGAAAGCCCCCAGAAAAGCACCGATCGCTGGCATCGCACTAAAAATCCCGATGAATTCCTGCGTATACCCAAGACTGTATGCATAATAGTTAATTGTAAGTGTTGCGATCGTAAGCTGTAATCCTTTGCCCAGGGTGAATACAAGCAAAAGATACACATTACGAGGCAAATGAATAAAAGAGGACAGAACTGAAAGAGGTGAAGAGCGGGTAGTGTGCGCCTCTCGACCCTTTATGGTGTGCTCTGTCTCAGGGTCTCTGGACACAGAGGACATACAAGTAATACTCCTGGACTCAGTATGATAACAAATATATGTATACAGTAACACACACGCTTGCACTCATACAATGGACAAAAGGTCAGTTTCTCAGCTCTGCCATCCAGGCAAGCAATAAAATATAACCTCCGACATTGAATCCGCGTATATTGATAACAACAACATAGATAACAACACCCGGGAAACCGGGACACAAACAAGCCCCTATAGCACAAAGAGGAGCAAAGCACACAATGCAATTTCAAGGCATTCACATCGGCGTACTACTCCAACCAGGCGATATTATTGCCTGGTTACTGGTTGGTCTCATCTCTGGATATATTGCCAGCTTGCTCGTCCGAGGTCGAGGTCTGGGTTGTCTGGGTAATACGGTTGTCGGCCTGATCGGTGCGGTAATCGGGGGATACCTGGCCAGTGCCCTGAATATAGGCGGGACCTATCACTTCTGTGGAACCATCTTCATCTCATTCCTGGGAGCCGCCCTTCTGCTCGTCATCTTGAAATTACTGACAGGTGGTAGAAGCTAAAACAGCATGTTCGATACAAAGAGAGGCAAGATAGCGTGAACTATCCTGCCTCTTTCTTGTTTGCTTCCAGCGTTTAGCGTCCGAAGCGCGGTCGCTCGGGGCGGCACTGCGTGGCACGCAGCAGCGTTACCCCGAGTTCTGGCTGTGTGCTTAACGTTGTCCCGAATACCTCATGCTGACCGTGAGGATCGGTCAAGATCCATTGTACCTCGGCAGCAACGTGCCGTGCAGGCAACTGCAACGGTTGAATGTGTTCTAGAATGCGAGCGGCAACCGCACTGACAATCGGGGTGGCGAACGAGGTTCCCGACCAGAATGCCCAACAATGATTGTTCCCCTCATAGGCAGGCTCTGGGGGGTTCTTCGCTTCAAGTGCGGGATATCTGGACCCGGTATACACGCCAATCATCGCATCCGCAATCCCATACTCAATCTCGTTCAGGGTCGGCGAGCCACCGCCATAAGTCGCGATACCATTGCCCTTTGGCGGAATCTGTGGATAGTTTGAGTAGCGTGCCGCCCGCTCACGACGATCAACCGCACCCACCGCGATCACTTCCGGAAAGGCGGCCGGATATCGTGGGCCGATACGGGTCGGGGTGCTATCCGTATTGGAGTCATTGCCTGCTGCCCCGACAATGACCGCGCCAGACTCTACCAGGCGTTGAATTGCATGATGCAGCGGCGCCCGCAAGAGATTGATGTCATACATCATCTGCACATGCTCCTGAGGCGTGCAGGCACCGGCAGCATGCCAGTACTTAAAGAGATCCTCATCTGAAGGCGTCAGCACCAGGCTCAGATTAATGACGACCGGCTTGTTATGCAGATCACCCGGCTGGCCCGTGCGCGGATTAATTGGCTGCATGCGTGCATGAATGGCTTCCAGCGCATTGATAACCGTTAAACTATCACTCACGCCAAAATCGTTCAGTACCCGCACATACTCGATATCAGCATCTGGCGCCAGATCGCGCAGGATGCCAGTCACAAAGAGGCCATGATCTGGCATCGGGAAGCCATAGAGTTTCCCATAGATATCGCGTCCGGTGACGAGCTGATCATCCGCCCCCTCGCCAAGCTCTTCGGAAAGCTGCTGATAGTAGAATTTGATTGAGGGCGATTCCTCGCGGTTCATCTGTGCTGCGATCGTCTGCAAGAGCATATTGGAATCACCTGCACGTTGAGCCGCCTCGCGGATTGCCGCCTGTGGGTCTCCGGCTGTCGCAGGCATGGTATCCAGCACAAAGACCGTTACGCCTTTCCCCGTCTTCGTTTCAAGAGGGGTATTCTTCAATTCAGGCAGAGAAAGCGACCAGCTTCCTGGATGTTCTGGACAGCTATCCTCGACGGGCACCGGAAACGGAGGATAAACCGGGCTTCCATGAGAAATACACCCCTGAGGCGTAGCACCGCCCAACCAGTTTGGAGCCGCTGACACGATAGGAATACGCGCATGCTCACGCAATGCTTGCAGGTTCTGATTCAACATGTTGACCACACGACGAGATGGAGAGGTATCATATCCCGGCCCCTCAACATCCTGCAACTGATGGTGCATCTCCACCTCTTCTACCGCGAAGAAACCCACAACGGTGGTACCGGTTGAAGCAGGAGAACAGAAGAGACACTTTTTCATCGCATGCTTGAGTTCAGTATGTTGTTCATTGATTTGCGTATGGTCATGAGTATGAGTGTGAGAATGAGAAGAGCCCAGAGGGGCCAGTTTAAAACCGCGATTGATTAGAAAAGAGTTTAATTCATCAATATTCAGAGAATCAGCCACAACAGCCGTACCATGTGTATGAGGTACATCCGATTGAAACGTCACCACCAGTTCATGTTCAAACCAGTACATGACAGGAGCACTCCACCAGGGGGTAGACAAATGATAATGTTCTTCAGACATGTATTCCTCCAAATATTTCAATAACATTTTCGTTTAAATAAACGACTATCCCCCTATTTTTTCTCCTATCTTCTCTTCACAAAAAGTGGGAGGACAAAGCCCCCCACCTCACACTGATTGAGACTCCTGCTTCTCTAGCTGGGTCCTCACCGCACTGCCAAGCGGCCCCGGATTACCAACCAGCCGAAAAGCGGCCCAGAAGTACGGGTGCGCGTAGGCCGCAGAGCTCCGCAATAGCTGACATTGAGCAGTACGCAATGCCTGTACTTTACTTTCTCCCTGCAAGATCTGATGGTAAAAATAATGCATAAATAGACCTGTAGAATTATCCTCTACCGACCAGATCGTCATTACCAGGGAGGCAGCGCCCGCCACCAGAAACGCACGTCCTAGTCCTAGCTGTTCGTCACCTCCGCCACTCAACGCAAGTCCCGTTTCACAGCCGCTTAACGTCACCAGTTCACAGCAATGAAGATCCAGGTGGAAAGCATCAAAGGCTGTCAGCAGCCCATCAGCAAGCAGCACCGCGGAAAAATTCGGCGCGTCCAGTCTGCTATGACCGTGGGTTGCCAGATGAATGACCGGCGCACCAGAGGCCAGCATCCGAAGCCTCTCCCCTGTTGCCTCCTGCTCCAAATAGCAGCGGCCACGCAACAGTTCAGCAACTTCCAGAGCCTCACGCCGAGCCGAGGGGAGCTCTCGATTCCCCGAGCAGCCAAAGATGAGCGGCTCGTTCAACGCGCTTTTATGCTCCGCCACCGGCTGCATGGCTCGCGTCAACAGCGTGCTTGCGGGCAAATAGCTGATCTGAAAATCCTCGATCAAAAAGCGCGCGCCATCAAAGAGCGCGTGAAAGGGCAATGAATGCAGCGGCCCATACGGCACAATTGTGATCAGCCCTTCGCGTGGCGGCAAGCACGAAGCCACAGGCTCGATCAGCAGCTTGTGCAGACGGCGCAGTAGCCCACGAAGTCCCTGCTGTGGCGGATTCGCAGGGTCAGACCATCCGGCTGGCTGTAGATGGGCATGCAACAACGGCAGGTAGCGTTCCACCTGAAGCGCTGCTCCCGGCACCTCAAAAACAGCCAATGTATCGGGAGTAAGCGCAAAGATGACCACATCATCGCGACACAAATAATAGGTCAGAACCACCTGATCCGGTTGCAGACAGGCACGCAACTGCGCGATATCGACCGTCCGTACGTTACGGAAAGTCGAGCGCAACGACGAATCTTGATGATCGGGTATTTCGATCTGCTGAACATACAGCCACTCAAAAAGCTCACTGATCTTTGCCTCGCACAGGTTCATCTCCTCTTTGACAGCCTCTCGGTCAACCAGGGCGAGCAGCAGCGGATCATTCGTCGCAAGTTGAGCGCTACATTTACGATAGCGCTCCTGCCATTGCTCAAGTTCGGTCTGCTTCTGCAGGAAGAGTGTACCGCGTTCCTGCCAGACCGTCCCCTGAGCTTGCTGCGCAGTGACCGGAGCAACATTTAAATACTGTCGCAAAGAGATTGAGCGTGCGCGTTCCAGATACCGAAAGGCCTGCTCTTTCTTGCCACGGCGCAATTGCAGCACAATCATATCCTCGTACATGTTCCAGGTTGTACGCAGGAACGAGGGCGAAAGATCGTAGAGCAGATTCCCGAGAATGCGTTCCACCTGGGCAATCGCGCCCCCAAAATAGCGTGCAGCCTGACCCTCATTCCCCCGCAGGAGCGCCAGACGCCCCTGCAAATAGCGGCATTTATACACCAGTTCCTGAAAATTATGCTGTCGGGCTCGCGTGGCACAATGCAGACACAGCTCTGCTGCTTCCTGCAACAGCTTCTGTCGCTGGTCAGCATCAGCAGCACAGCGTTCCGCCTGCGAAATACAGGCATCAGCCAGCACAATTTCAGTACGGAGGAGAAGCTGCTGCAATGTCTGCTGCTGATAGATCTGCCGAAGCTCACGGGCCTCGGTTGCTGCCTCAGCCCAACGCCCCAACTCAAGCAACAACTCGGCCTTCTGGAGCCGAGCAATATTAGAGAAATACATCAGGTTACGGGCATGGAACAGCTCAACAACCTCTTGTAGCGAGTTCAGGGCCTCCTTTGTGCGCCCTACCGCCACCAGGATCAGCGCATACTGATGCAGCATATCACCCGCCTCCCAGGACCCCTCTTTCGGCTCGAACTGTTCCAGAGCCTCAGTGGCAAGCCGATAGGCCTCTTGAGTCCGACCAAGCTTGACCAAACAGAGCGCCATCTGAAGCAAGATACCGGCCAGCAATCGGGCATCGGTCAGCTTATGCTGCTCAAACAAATCGCGTAGCTGATAGAAGCGTTTCAGGGCCGAACCATAATAGCCCTGAGCAAAATCGATATCAGCAAGCGTAATTTCCGTGATCATCACGGGCCAGATATTCCCGAGGGCAAGGAAGCGCTCTCGAGCGCTATAGAGCAGGCTATATGCCTCAGAGAAACGGCCAAGCACTGAGAGATTACTGGCCTTGTTATTTTCCGCAATCGCAATCGAGCGATAGACATTCGGATCGCCGTCCTGAACAAGCTCAGCATAAATAGCCAGCACACGATCATAGAGTTCAATCGCGCTCTGACAAAGGCCGGCCTGCTTATAAATAATCGCGGTGTTGAGATCAACAGCACACATCCAGTAACGATCACCCCGCCGCTCAAACACCGCTCGTACCGTTGCGGCTTCCTGTAACGCTTTCTCAATCTGACCCGCCGACGCGCAGGAGATCAGCCATTTCATTCGGCTTCGCGCCCAAAGATACTCATCTCCGAGGCGTAGAAATTCCTGCCCGGCACGTTCCAGACACTCAAGGGCCGCTTGATGATACCCTAGCGTCGAAAGCGCATCCCCTTTCGCGGAGAGACCGAGACCATAGGCTAAAGGAATCTGTAGCTCCTGTCCGAAAAAGATCAGAAGCTCGCTGTATTTTAAGGAGATAGACGGGTCAGCATACAGTTGTTTTGAAGCCTCCTCTTTAAAAGCCCGGGCCAGCGCCAGCGGGTCTTCAATCGAGCGAGCCTGAGAGAGGATGTATGCTTTTCCTTCCTCAAAATCACGAACAAACACCTCGCGAAAGAATTGTGCGACATCCATAACAACCCCATAACAGCGGATGTGAAGAAAAACAACATTTGCATCTTCCTTAATAATAGTCCATCTACTTTCAGGAAGCAAAAAGCTGTTGCGTTTCTTCCCTTTCGGCTGAAAGCGAAACAATACCGCCGCGCAAGCAGTTTCAGGCACTAGCTTGCGGGAATGGAGAGAGCTGGAATCACTACTTCATTTTCAGGCAAGGTGACCACCATCACATATTCACCAGTTGGCACCGGCTTTAAAACCACGTTCCCAAGATCATCAATGGACGCCTCCAACAGAGGGGGATCAACGGGTATCTCCTGTGCTGAAGGAAAGAGAGCAGCGGTGTAGAGAGAAACAGAGCCTCCCTCAAAGGTTTCGCTACTGACATTTGGATCAACACTGGAAAACAAGCCGAGAATCATCGCTTCCCCATAGCTGGTACGTGAGAGATGCAGAGAGATATTCAGAGAACCGGCCCGATATTGACGAGGCCAGGAACTCTCAGTCGGAGTTTCATGTAGGGCGCTTCGCGTCACAAACTGTGGCTGCCAGGGAACCAGCGTTGCCACGATTCGTTCAACAAAGCCACGCAGGGCTTCTCGCGGTGAAGGAGGCACGGGGAAGGGGTCAAAATCAGCGAGGATCTGGCGGATCTCCTGCACTTCCCTGTTACAAAGCGGACATTCCTTCAGATGTCCTGTAATCTTCATCACCTCATCGACAGGGAGCATATGAGCGCAAAAGAGGTTTAATGCTGTCGCATCGGGGCACTGGCTCCGATACAGCCTCGACACCAGAAACGCATTCGTTTCCTTGTAAAATACCAGTCGCTGACGACAAACCTCACATTGTCTGAGATGCTCCTGTGTCTCAGCGCGCAATGGCTCCTCATCAAGAATAAACCGGAGCAGTTCGTCATCATCAGGTGCCATTGCATGTACACAATCCATCATGAGCGGGTCCTTCAATTTCTCTAAACATTTAGCGCAATTTAGACGGTTGTTTAGGTTGCTGCTGTTTTATAAACGCCGGAGAGCAGATTTTTCGCACTCTATTTTCACCTGAGCGCCATTCTGGAGAACAGGTATAGACTCTTATCCCGCTTCTGAAGAGCGCTCGCACTACATAGATACATGTGCACATAACTATTGTACTCGCCCGGACTAACAGCCAGCAAAGCACAATAGGAAAAGAGAACCGGCGGGTAAAACAAAGGAGAGCGCGGCTTCAGGCCACCTCTCCCTGTAACAGACAATTGCATGGACCTTTTCAGACCACCATCACAGAAGTATAGAGTGTTACCATCAAACGAGATATCTGCCCTCCCAATCAGGCGTCACCGTTCCCGAGTTTCCAGCGAATCTTATCGGCATTGCGTAAAAGGCGTTCCATAATATTGCGCTTTAACCGATAAATCTCGTCTTCACTGTGAAACTCATCCGGGCAATAGCGTACAATCTCGCGCGGTTTGAGATTGCAGTGAAAATGGAGATACGCAACCCGACGCTCCTTTTCACCGGGGAGCAGCGATTGAATGACGTGCCACAATTCGTTCTCATGATAGCGGTCAACCACAAAGGGCTCGTCATGATTCCCCTGATGATAGTCAGGCATTGGCTCGACGGTAGAACGTGAGTAGGCACGCAGGGTATCCATAATTGCGCAGTTCAAACAGAGATGCAGATAACTCAGCGCCCCTCCGAGAGTGGAGAAACGCAGCTTCTGATCACTTACTGCCTGCCAGAAACGTCGGAAGGTATCGTCCATATAGGTCTGCTCATGCTCCAGGCGCAGCGCCGCCTCACGACTGGGATGACGCCCAATCCAGAGACGAATACTTTCACTGAACAGCTTCTGTAATACAAGCCACGCCTCCTCACAACGTTCGACAATTGCACGGCGCAGCACCTCTAAACAATACTGGTCGTTACATGGCTCTTTCCGACGATACTTGCCCATTTCACGTACGCTACATTCCATCAACTCCGTCAGGCTCATTTCGCCAGGTGGTTTATCCATTCTGATCCCCATTTGCTCTTGTCCTACTTCCTCTTCAGTTGTACTGAAGGCCGGATAGTACGTCTCCCCTCCACCGGGTGGACGCACTACGAGAATAAACGCAGCATCTTGCGGTTACTCAAAACCTTCCGCAGGTTCGCTTCTAAAGCCTTTCTTGCGCAATTGCGGTTACGCTCCGGCTTCCCTGGGATCTCCCCTCACTACAACCACTACAGTACACAACGATCATGTACAGAAATCTGTCGCTCCCGAAAAATAGGTTCTTGAAGAAGCTGCCATCTCTCTCAATCGATCTCCGACAAAAATTCAGTGATGATCTATACGCGAGTACAGTATCCCTCTCAGTCCCTTCCCCTGCCTGGTTACTCGCACACTTTACTCTGTCAAATGTACCATTTCTTGCCACAAATGAATAAAGCAGGTATACTTTATATATAAGATTACTCGCAACATGCGATTTGTACAATGTCTTGCGTAACCAAAAAAAAGTGACCAGTCCCACAAAAAGGACTGAGGGACATGAATAAGTCTATCCTGCTTGGTATCGATTCTGAACTTTCTCCGACAGCTCAGTACGCCTTGCAGGCCGTTAGCGAGTTTGTCGAGCGTGCTGCCCCCCAGGTTCGTTTGCTGCTTTTAAACGTCATACCGGTTACGCAGGTCATTCCTGCGCAGCCAGGAATGTATGTCGGGCAGGTCCTTCCCGGCGTCGTCACACCGGCGCAGCGTACCCTGGCAGAAGAAACGCTACAAAAAGCGCGCCTCCTGCTAGAACAGCGCGGAATTGGACTGGAGCGCACCGAGAGCATCATTCGCGAAGGGGTACCAGCAGACGAGATCGTGCGAGCTGCCAGAGAACATAATGCCAGCTTTATCGTTGTTGGCAGACATGCCGATACGCTCAAGCATCGCCTCCGGCGTATGCTGGTTGGTAGTGTCTCTCAGCGCGTCCTGCAGCTTGCTTCGTGCCCCGTTATGGTTGTCGTTACCCCCGAACCAGACCGCGTTGACGATCTGGTCGGCTGGTACAAAGAGGAGGTTAAACGCTACCTCAAAGAGAATAACGCATCTCTGACCATCCTGACACCTCAAAAAGTGGTGCAGTTCTTCACCCCCCCTGGTAAAGATGCCTCTGGCAAAAAGGAACTTGATGCCGCTACAAAGGCGCTTGAACAGCTTACTGAAGGTGGCATGCTGTGCCGCCATCAGGTAGAAGGAGAGCTACGCTACGTTAACGACTAAAGGCAGCCCTCCCTGAAACCGCGTTCTCCTTCTCATGCTAGCATCTGTTCCAGCTCATGTGGAAATGAAACCGGTTGCTGACAGATAAAGTTCTGGCAGACATAGGCGGTTGCCTTTTGCTGGAGCATGGAACGGCCAGCCAGCAATGGTATGGCCGTCAGCACTGCCTTGTTCTCCGGCTGAACACAGGCAAGCACACTGTTCGGTAGATACCGCTGATTGACCACAGCCAGAAGCGCCTGTGTGTCCACTGAGGCCGGATCTCCCAGAATCGAGATTTCACGCGCTGGTGACAGGGCAAAGTCCAGCGCTCCCAGTGCATGTCCGAACGCCTGGGGGTGCTGTACCATCACATCCGCGAGTGCCTGTAGATAGTTCTCTGCTCGCTCCCGATAGCTACTCTCACCGGTAAAGGCAGCCAGCCGCAGCAGCACATCCGCCGCACCGCTGTTCCCCGAAGGCGTTGCGTTGTCCATAATATCCTTTGGCCGGCAGATCAATTCCTCATGATCCTTACCAGTATCGAAGAAACCGCCGTTCTGCTCATCGGCAAAGAGCGCAATTGCCTGCTCCACCAGCTCCTGAGCCGCCTGGAACCAGCGAACGTCAAAGCACGCCTCATAGACAGCCAGCAGACCATCAGCCAGAAACACATAATCTTCCAGATATCCCTGAATATGCGCCCGACCATCCTTGTAGGTGCGTAGAAGACGCCCGTTCTGGCGCATGGTGGATAGCAGGAACTCCGCGTTCTTCAGCGCCACTTGCAGGTAATCCTCACGCTGGAGATGGCGCGCCGCCTCCGCGAAACTGCGCAGCATCAGGCCATTCCATGAGGTCAGGATTTTCTCATCACGTCCGGGCTTCACACGCTGCTCCCGGAGCTGGAAGAGCCGCTCTCGTCCACGCCGCAAAGCCTGCTCAATCTCCTCGGGTGAGCGCTGAAACTCAGCCGCAAGCTCGGGCACGCTGGTGACAACATGCAAAATCGTTTTGCCCTCAAAATTGCCCTGACGCGTCACATCATAATAGCGCATAAAGATACGGGCATCCTGCGACTCAAGCGCCTGCTCGATCTCCTCGGGTGTCCAGAGGAAAAACTTGCCCTCAACCCCCTCGCTATCGGCGTCCTGCGTCGAGTAGAAGCCTCCCTCAGGCGAGAGCATCTCGCGCATGACATAGGCCAGCGTCTCTTCAACAATACGCCGATACAACGGCTCTTTTGTTACCAGATAGGTATGCAGATAGACGCGACTGAGTAGCGCGTTATCATACAGCATTTTTTCAAAATGCGGAACCAGCCACTCCGCGTCAACGGAATATCGATGGAAACCGCCCCCCAGTTGATCATAGATCCCACCCTGAGCCATCTGTTGCAGTGAGTGTTCCACCACTTGTAGCTCGGAATAGCGAGGAGGTTGTCCCTCGATCTCGCCCTTTTCCCGGTGCAGGTGGACGCGCAGCAGCAGTTCAAGCGCCATCGTATTCGGAAATTTCGGAGCGCTGCCAAAGCCGCCATGTTGCGCATCATATTCAGCAATCAGAGCATGGCTGGCTGTGCCTAGCAGATCAAGCGACTCGATGTGCCGAGTTGAGCGCTGTAATAGTGGCGCCTCACTCTGCTGTTGGAGATACTGGGCAAGCTGATTCGCCTGCTCCTCGACCTTTTCCCGCTCCTCTCGATAGGCATGCGCCATACTGAGCAGCACCCGCGGGAAGCCCGGCATCACATATTGACCATAATGACGATCACGGGGCGGATAATAGGTTCCACCAAAGAACGGACGACCATCAGGCGTCAGAAAGACGGTCATCGGCCAGCCTCCCTGTTGCGTCAGGGCCTGAACCGCACGCATATAGATCGCGTCGATATCCGGGCGTTCCTCCCGATCAACCTTGATACAGATAAAGTTCTGGTTCATCAGGGTTGCGATCTCTTCGTTCTCAAACGACTCATGTTCCATGACATGACACCAGTGGCAAGAAGAGTAGCCAACGCTCAGCAGGATAGGCTTATCCTCCTGCCGGGCCCGCTTCAGTGCCTCATCTCCCCACGGATACCAATCCACTGGATTATGAGCATGCTGTAAGAGATACGGGCTGGTCTCATGAATCAAGCGGTTGGTGTGCGTATGTTCACCCTGTCGGGGTGGTTGCTGCTCGGCCATAAGTGTTTCTCCCGAAAAAAGACAGTTTCTCTTGCATTGTACGACATCCAGAAAAGAAGAGAAAATTGAGCAATAACCCCGTACTTGACATTTCCAGGCCGGCGCTCTATACTCAAACTCTGAATATGTGACCAGATACAGCCAAAAAGTCATAACAGAACACCGGCGCGGGAAGGGAGGAACACAATGGCTCGATCACTACAATCCGATTCCACCAGACGACAGGAGCGTGCAGATCGCATTCTGGATGTCGCCGTTGAGTTGATGCTTCGCTGGGGCTATCGCAAGACCACCATTGACGACATCGCCCGACAGGCAGGCGTGGCAAAAGGCACCATCTACCTGCACTGGAAATCACGTGAAGCGCTGTTCCTTGCGGCCATATTCCGTGAACTCCTTCGCGCAGGAGAGGAGATGCTTCACAGGATCGAGGCAGACCCCGAAGGCATCCTGCTTTCCCACCTGACCAGACACTCCCTGTTTGTGACGCTGAACCGCCCGCTGACCAGAGCCCTCTTTCTCAACGATACTGATCTGCTCGGTGACTTTTTGCAACTGGCGAACGTTGGCACGCCTACACTGGCTCAGCAAAAACTGGCAGTTATCGAGAAACTCTTGCTCTTCCTGCGTGAAAGGCAACTGCTTCGTACTGATATGGATGTCCGAACCCAACTGTACTCGGTTAGCGCGATTATGATGGGCTTTTTAATGACTGAGCAGTACTTAGCGGAAGATCAGCGCCTCTCAGCCGAACAGATTGCGGATGAGGCTGCGGCGGTCATTCAGCAACGCTTTGAGTCAGGGCAAGCACCAGCCCCCGAAACCATGCAGGAGGCCCGTGAATACTTCGCGCCACTGCTGCGAACATATATCGGAGCAGCCAGAGAGTGGTTTCAGCGCCCCGAGACTGGGGCCTCACTTCGCCTGTAAAGCCAGATACGGATACAAAAAGCGATCAGAAGAAGTAGAAAGTCATATCCCCCAGTATAGGGCTCTCCTGACCATTTTTCCCAGTACTTGCTGACGAAAAAGTTCATATGTCGTACAATAGAGACCTGATCAATAAAGAGAAGTCGCAGCCCAAAAAGAGTATGACAGAACAAGAATCCTTTGCCACATTGCGCATAAAGGCAACAGAGCACCTCAAACAGGTCGATCCAGTCCTGAACCATGCCATTGAGCTGGTGGGGCCTTGCACCATTGAGCCCGAACCCAATCTTTTTGAAGCCCTGGTTGATGCCATCGTTTCGCAGCAGATATCCGTTCAAGCGGCAGATGCGATCATGGCGCGTATCCGACAGGCTGTCCCTGATGGGAAGATCACCCCTGATACGCTTCTTCCTCTGGCCTATGAAGATCTGCGTTCCCTCGGCTTTTCCAATGCAAAGGCCCGCTATGTCCGTAATCTCCTTGAACACATTCTGACCGGACAGCTTGATCTGGAGCGCCTGCCGGAGCTGGACGACGAGACCATTATTCAACAGCTCACCGCTGTGAAGGGAATCGGGCGCTGGACCGCCGAAATGATCCTGATTTTCTCTCTGGCGCGTCCGGATGTGCTTCCAGTTGACGATCTTGGTCTTGTTGAGGGCGTGCGACAGGCATACGGTCTGCCAGAGCGGCCCGGGCGGAAAGAGCTGCTTGCCCTCGGGGAACGCTGGAAACCATATCGCACATTTGCCACGTGGTATATCTGGCGGTGGCGCAGATATACTATGAAGGATGACCGCAAGCGCACGCGTATTGTATCCTTATAGAGAATGCAGATGCGCCATTCGTACAACCTGAACCGATAAGCCAGATAGTTATTATGGACACTCCTGAAAATTACTATGCCATTCTTGGCGTTTCAGAGGATGCGGATAACGAAACACTGAAACGTGCATATCGCCAGCTTGCCAGACAGCATCATCCCGATCTGGCAGGCGAAGGAAGCGCAATTCAAATGAAGCGGATCAATCGGGCATATGCCGTCCTGAGCGATCCCGAAAAGCGACAGCATTACGATGCGATTCGTGGTGGCGTCATCGGCCAGACACGGCCTCGTTCCAGACCCAAACGCTTCAGCGAACAGGAGGACCTGGAATTTGCAGGCCTGAATACTTTTTGCACAAAGGGACCTTTCCGTTCAGGGCCGCGCCTGCATACCGGGCTCGGAGTGATCTCTGCTCTGCGCAGCATCTCCATCGCCAGTGGTCAATTGATCGCCGCAGGCACCCTTGACGGCACAGGCAAGATCTGGCAACTTGTTGACGACCAGCCCTGCAAAGAAATTGCCTTCTCGGCAGCTCCTATCCCGACCGTTGAATCGCTGCGCGAACTGCGCTTCTCAGAAGCTGGAAGCTTGCTAACCGGTTGGGGGCGTCAGGCGGTCCATGTCTGGGACGCATGGAGTGGTCAGCGCCTCTGGAGTTATAATGTCTCAGAAAGAGCCGTCTCTGCTCACTATTCCCTTGATCTCGTGCCCCAGGTGACCGCAAAAGGGAAGCAGGCAGTACGAATGGCCCTTCCACTCCTGCCAGGAGATATCCGGGCACCGCGCTCATGGGGCGTACGTGGCAGCGACATTATCAGCCATATTATGGAGGATGACACCCAGAAACTGATAGACCCTGTGACCTGTGTTGAAGAAAACATTGAAAATCGACAATTTTGGGCTATCCGGCTGCGAGCGCTCTCCGAGGACACTAACCACCTGCTCACCCTCTCCTGCGCCCAGATACCAGGGGAAAAGCAGCAGAAAGTGATCCTCAGACGATGGGATCTGACAGCCAGAGGGCGCTTTGGCGGACCACGCCCCCATATTGATATCTCGCTCGATGTGGGAGATTGCGCTGCGTGTGCGCCTCCCTACGCGGTCACGCCAGATGCTCGTATGGTTGCCTTTAGCTTTGCCGGAAATCAGCTGCGTATCTGCGATAGTACAAACGGAACCTTTAGCGATTTACCCTCGGGTACAATGGGAAGCAGCGCCCGCCTGGCATTCTCGTCAGACGGTCAATGGATCGCGATTGCACGTGAAGATAGCGAGATCAACGAAGGGGTCATTGATTTATGGCATGCTGCAACGGGCCAGCTTGTTCAGAAGTTTTATCACCCCTGGCAGATCAGTTCCCTCTATTTCAGTGAAAGACAACTTTTTGTTGCACTGACGGATGGGACTATATATACATGGAAGTAACTTAACCGTTGCTATTGTCATTCTGAATCGTTCGTGTAATCAGGCAACAGAACTTTTTTCAGGGAACGCCTATAATAAATTCCATATGTAGGAGAGAGGCCTTATTTTATGCGTGTATCAGTAATCGTTCCTGTTTATAATGAAGAACAAACTGTAGCAACCATTCTACAATCATTATCAGAAGTTCCTCTGGATCTGGAAGTCATTGTTGTTGATGATGCCTCAACAGACCGGACCTGGGAAATTTTGCAGGAGCTAAAGCAAAAAGAACCGTTTAATAAATATCTCTATGTCCGCCACGATCATAACCAGGGCAAAGGCGCAGGTCTGCGGACGGGCTTCGGGCTGGTGAACGGCGATCTGGTCACGATTCAAGACGCCGATATGGAATACGATCCACAGGACATCCCTGCATTGGTGCAGAAGTATGAGCAGGGAGTGACCCGCGGTATCAAACGAATCGCGGTCTACGGGTATCGCAACCTCTCACGCCAGAAGTTTACGACCCGTTGGGGCAATCGCTTCCTCACAGCCGTTACCAACCTCCTCTACGGTAGCCGCATCCACGACATGGAGACCTGCTATAAGCTCTTCCCGCGTGCAGTCGCCAAAGCGCTCCCGATGGAAGGCAAACGCTTTGAGATAGAGCCAGAAATCACCTCCTGTCTGCTTCAGGCTGGCTACACGATCCTGGAAGTGCCCATCAGCTACAACCCGCGCACCGCCAAGAAGCTGAATCCCTGGAAAGATGGATGGCCAGCCCTGGCCATGCTGTTACGCCGTCGCTTCCGCGGGTCATTTCATATCCCTGAGGAGAGCAAAGAGCCAGTAGCGCAACATACGGCTTAGAAAGGAGCCCGGTGTCTTGTTGTGCCGGGCCTTCCCTCTTCTGCCGAGAACACTTATGCACACGATAGAACAAAGGGGACAAAAAAAGGAGCCGCTTCCATGATGATTCGGGCTGGAATTCTCCAGGAAAAGGAAGAGGGGAAAACAATGTTCTTTCAGGGAGAAGAACGGGCCTACGTTCGCTGCGTGATCGCGGATCAGATAGAGCCAACACGGCGCTTCGTCTGTCGTATCCTGAATCAGGCTCACTTGCCGTTCCAGATCGGTGAGCATATCACAGTCGGTATTCAGAAAGTCGTCACTGAAAGGCAAAGCGGGACCGTTCGCTTCGACTGTATCCTGCTTGATTCTCCGCAATAAATCGCCGATTTTCAATCTATTTCCAAACGAAAGGGCCTGCCACCCGGAACGGGAAGCAGGCCACTTTTTTTGATCTATCTGCGAAACGGAGAACGACTAGTACTCAGGCATTGCCGGAGCAGCGGGTTTCTCCTTCTCAGGGATATCGGTAATCAGGGCCTCGGTGGTCAGGATCATCGCGGCGATGCTGGCTGCATTCTGTAGAGCAGAGCGCGTCACCTTCGCCGGGTCGATAATACCAGCCTCGACCATGTCGATATAGCTGTCGCTCAGGACGTTATAACCGATGCGGTTGCTGTTGTGCTCTTTCTGAGCGCGGCGGATACCCTCAACAACCACAGAACCATCACGGCCACCGTTTGCGGCGAGCTGGCGCAGAGGCTCCTCAAGCGCGCGGCGCAGGATGCTCACGCCGGTCGCGGCATCACCCTCAAGCTTCAGATCGTCCAGAGCGGCAACAGCGTTAACCAGAGCAACGCCACCACCGGGGACCATACCCTCTTCAACACCGGCCCGAGTCGCGGACAGGGCGTCCTCAACGCGGGTCTGGCGATACTTCAGCTCAACCTCGGTGCCAGCACCAACTTTGATCACGGCAACGCCACCGGAAAGCTTCGCCAGGCGCTCCTGAAGCTTCTCGCGATCATAGTCGCTGGTGGTCGCCTCGATCTGAGCCTTGATCTGGCGGATGCGGGCCTGAATGTCCTCGGGATTGCCATGACCCTCGATGATGGTGGTGTCGTCTTTGTGCGCGACAACCAGGCGAGCAGTCCCCAGATCTTCCAGAGTGGCGCTGTCAAGGCGGCGGCCCATGTCCTCGCTGATGACGGTACCACCGGTCAGTACAGCGATATCCTGCAACATATCCTTACGGCGATCACCGAAGCCAGGGGCCTTGATTGCCAGCACGTTCAGAATACCACGCAGCTTGTTCACAACCAGGGTCGGCAGCGCTTCGCCGTCAACATCCTCGGCAATGATGACGATGTTACGATTGCCCTGCTGGACCATCTTCTCGATCAAAGGCAGGATATCCTGAATGGCACTGATCTTCTTGTCGGTGATCAGGATATACGGGTTCTCGATCGAGGCTTCCATCTTCTCGGTGTTGGTCGCGAAATATGCAGAGATGTAACCTTTATCGATCTGCATACCCTCAACGTAGTCGACCTCGAAGTTGATACCGCGGGACTCCTCAACAGTGATGACACCATCTTTACCGACTTTGTCCATCACTTCGGCGATCAGCTCACCGATCTGCTCATCAGCGGCGGAGATAGAGGCGATCTGTGCGATCTCCTTCTTGCTCTCGACGGGGATAGCCATCTTGCGGATGTACTCAACAACAGCCTCGGTACCCTTGTCGATACCATACTTAAGCTGCATGGGGTTGGCGCCGGCGGCCAGGTTCTTCAGACCCTCAGTCACGATAGCCTGAGCCAGCACGGTTGCGGTGGTGGTACCATCACCAGCAACGTCGTTTGTGCGGGTCGCGGCCTCTTTGAGCAACTGAGCGCCCATGTTCTCGAATGGATCTTCGAGCTGAATTTCCTTCGCAACAGTGACGCCATCATGTGTAACGGAAGGAGCGCCGAATTTCTTATCCAGAGCAACGTTGCGGCCCTTAGGACCAAGAGTGGTCTTTACAGCATTGGCAAGTGTATCGATACCACGCTTGAGCGAACGACGAGCCTCATCATTAAATACGAGCTGCTTTGCCATTGTAACCCAGTCCTTTTCCTTCTTTTTTCAATGAGCAACTAACCAATAATGGCGAGAATATCGCTTTCCTTAAGAACGAGGTATTCTTCACCTTCCAGCTTGAATTCTGTGCCGCCATACTTGGCAAACAGAACACGATCACCCTCTTTGACCTGGATAGGAGCACGATCGCCATTATCGAGCAAGCGACCGCTACCAACTGCAATCACGGTGCCTTCCTGGGGTTTCTCTTTCGCTGTATCAGGGATCACGATACCGCTCTTGGTCACTTCTTCCTTTGCCGCGGGCTTTACTACAACGCGGTCACCAACAGGACGAATATTAGCCACTGCCGTATACTCCTTTTGTTTCACAAAGTCTATGGTTATTGCTCAGGGATCTCCCTATCATCAGGAGCGCCAGTAGTCGCGCCCCCGTTTTCCTGCTCATAATGGATCACCCCGGCAATGTTCACCGAGCGATACTGAGAGTAGTCGCAGGTACAGGGACCACCCGCTGCACATCCCGCACAACAATAGACCTTTCCCTGAACCACCACTGGCCGCCAGAGAATCTCAATGTCGCAGTTCGCACAATAGAGCCTCTGCCGCGACTGCACATGCAACCCGGTTTCGCTCTCAAAAGCCTGCTGATTTGTCTGTTTCTCATTGCGTTCTGCGAACATGGCTCATTTCTCACGGATGGTGGAACAACTACTACTTCATCCGTACATGAGTATGCCACAGAAATTGTTAGAAGCGTATAGGAAGAATGTTAGAGAAGTGTTAGAATTTCCCTGTGGCGTCAGAAGAGCCACGATCCAACGAGCCCCACCGCTGTTGTTACGCCCATCCCCCCTTTCTTCCGCTCTCACAGCGTTCTCAAAGGTATGGTACAATGTTTGCACGAAATGTAAGAACAAGCAAGCTATTATGTGCCAGGAGGAATGCATGTCTTATGGCCTACATTACAACGCTTCATACCAGAAAAGAAAAACCTTCCTATCGTGTTGAGGTTGGCGAAAACGGCCAGAAAAATACGATCACGCTTGATGGCAACGCCTATACCATCGACTGGCAGCAGATCGCGCAACTGGCAAATATCGCACAGGGCGCGGCCCATGCGGAGGGCCATTTTAGCCTTTTGATCGGCAACCATTCCTATGATATTTTTGCCCGTCGCATCACCAGGCCCGGCCAGAAGGGAAGTGAAACCTATGAATTGTTCATCGGGAGCCAACGCTTTGAAGTCACCGTCGAAGATGAGCGCACCCGCCTATTAAGTGGCCTGATCAAAGGGGCAGCAGGCACAGGCACCGCCGAAGTGACCGCTCCGATGCCTGGACTGGTTGTGGGCCTTCCCGTGGCCGTTGGCGATCATATTGAAGAAGGACAGGCCGTTGCTGTTCTGGAAGCGATGAAAATGGAGAATGACCTGACTGCTCCACTTACCGGTAAAGTCACCGAAATCCGCGTCCAGAAAGGGCAGACCGTCGATCAGGGTGACATTCTGGTTGTTATCGCCGGAGAGGACGCCTGAACACGCTTCTCAACGACTTCGGGCAAAGTGGCCCGGTACCATTTTCAATCGCGTACCCGAGATGGGCAAGCTACTGCGAAGAGCTTCCTGTTCCGAAACCTGAATGTGGAGGTACCAGGACTCAAGACCCATTGCCAGAGCAGAATGCGGGGGTCATCGCAGAAGGTATGCTATAATGCCAGAGGTATGCAAAGGAGGAATGTTGCGATGCAGCAGCATGTGAGTAAAAGCGCCAGGGAATGGCAGGAAACAACCTACCGGAAGGCGCGTGAGAAGGTAGAAGAGCGCAAGGTCCAATTTACCACCAGTTCAGATATTCCAGTCCAGCCACTGTATACACAGGAGGATCTAGCTCAGTTTCAGCCTCAGGAGCAACTGGGATATCCCGGCGAGTTCCCGTTTACCCGGGGCGTACAGCCGAGCATGTACCGCTCACGCTTCTGGACCATGCGCCAGTATGCCGGTTTTGGCACCGCCGAGGAATCAAATAAACGCTACCATTATCTGCTCTCACAGGGCACCACGGGCCTCTCGGTTGCCTTTGATCTTCCTACCCAGATCGGGTATGACGCAGATCATCCCCTGGCCGCCGGAGAAGTCGGCAAGGTCGGCGTCTCTATTTCCAGCCTGGAAGACATGGAAACGCTGCTTCATGGCCTCCCGCTGGAGCGGATCAGCACGTCAATGACGATCAATGCCACGGCCTCTATTCTGCTGGCGCTCTATATCGCGGTCGCCAAAAAGCAGGGGGCCGATGTCCGCAAACTTTCAGGCACCATTCAAAACGATATCCTGAAGGAGTATGTCGCCAGAGGCACCTACATCTACCCGCCAGAGCACTCAATGCGCCTCATCACCGACATCTTCAAATATTGCGCCGAACATGTGCCGCGCTGGAACACGATCAGCATCAGCGGCTATCACATCCGCGAGGCGGGAGCGACGGCAGCACAGGAAATCGCCTTTACCCTCTCGAATGCCATTGCCTATGTACAGGCGGCCATTGATGCAGGGCTGAACGTGGATAGATTTGCCGGGCAGCTCTCGTTCTTCTTCAACTGCCATAACAACTTCTTTGAAGAGATCTGTAAGTTCCGGGCAGCCCGCCGCATGTGGGCACACATCATGCGCGAGCGCTTCCACGCCCAGGAGAAACGCTCGATGATGCTCCGCTTCCACACGCAGACGGCCGGCTCAACCCTGACGGCACAGCAGCCTGATAACAACATCATTCGTACCGCCTATCAGGCGATGGCCGCCGTCCTGGGAGGCACGCAATCACTGCATACCAACTCCAAAGACGAGGCACTCTCTCTCCCGACCGAAGAATCTGCTCGTATTGCCCTGCGCACACAGCAGATTCTGGCCTACGAAACTGGCGTCGCCGACACCGTTGATCCCCTTGCAGGCTCGTACTTTATCGAAACCCTGACCAATCAGCTTGAAGAGGCTGCCTGGCAGTATATCCACAAGATAGATGAGCTCGGGGGAAGCGTTCGTGCCATCGAAAAGGGCTACCTCCAATCTGAGATAGAACAGGCTGCCTATGACTATCAGCTCTCTTTAGAGCGAGGAACTGCTACTGTTGTGGGCGTCAATCGTTTTACCATAGAGAATGAGGTACAACCGGAAATTCAGCGGGTTGATCCCGAGGTAGGCAAGCGTCAGGCTGCCAAACTTGCGGCATTGCGCCAGCGGCGCGATAACGAGCAGGTACAAAACAGGCTCCAGGCTCTTCAGAACGCAGCACGAGGCAGCAAGAACCTGATACCGTTTATCATTGAGGCAGTTGAAGCCTACGCCACTCTGGGAGAGATCAGCGATGCGCTGCGACATGTCTTCGGAGAACAAAGAGAGTTCGCCGCTGAACTGTAAGGATCTGTTCATAAGTACAGTTGATGATTTAGACTATGACGCAACAAATACTGAGAAACCAGGAACACACAAGCGAACAGAAAACACGGGGCGACCGCAGAGGTCGCCCATCTGCTCCTATCGGAGTTTTTGATTCCGGGGCGGGCGGCCTGACCATTCTGGCCGATCTACGAAAGCAACTACCCCATGAGCACTTTGTCTTTTTTGGGGATACGCTCAACAATCCATATGGTCCTCGCACCGATGCAGAAGTACGGGAGCTGGCTCAACTTGCCACCCGCTTTCTGCTGGAACAGGATGTCAAAATGATTGTGGTCGCGTGCAATACGGCCTCACAGGCAGCCCTGGAAACACTTCGGATGGCATTTCCACAGCTTCCTTTTGTCGGTGTAGTGCCAGCCGTCAAGCCAGCCGCACGCCTTTCCCAGAAGCGACGCATCGGTGTTGTGGCAACCAATAGTTCTGTAAAGGCTGCATACCTTCAAAACCTGATTGCTACTCATGCAGCAGGGGTTGAAGTAGCCGTCGCCGCCTGCCCCGAACTGGTGACGCTGGTTGAACAGGGAAGAATCGAGGGTCCCGAGGTTGATGTTATCCTGCGGCAATCGCTGCGCCCGGTGCTGGAAAAAGATATCGATGTTCTGGTCCTCGGCTGCACCCATTTTCCAGCTTTGCGACTTGCGATTGAAAAAATCGTCGGCGAGAACGTTCAAGTAATTGATAGCGGAAGTGCAATTGCCCGCCGTACACAATGGGTATTGGAAACGGAAGAGCTGCTCCGGCCTGCTGAACAGGAGGAAAGAGGAACGGTCCAGCTATGGAGTAGTGGGGACGCCACAGCATTTCAACGGACAGCCAGCGTGATTCTGGGCTATCCAGTCACTGTCACGCAAGCGAAAAACTATCCACAGGTTTCAGGATAAAGCACCTGAGAGCACCATTCTCGCTTCAATAACACGCGAGAGAAAGAACGAAGGAGGCGCATGAGAGAACAACCACTTACTCTCGATAAGAATACACCACTTGCGACGTCACAATTACCTCATATTCGCATTGCCCGCTATCTTTCAGCTATTCTATCACCAATAGTGATTTCTATTCCGGCAGTCTTTCTGGTGGCGCTTTCACAGGCCGCGAATCAGTACACCGCGCTTGGCTATACCGCGTTAACGCTCTTCTTCCTGAGCGTTGGCCCGATGATCTATATCGCGATCGGCGTCAAAATGGGCAAGCTCAGCGATCTGGACGTCAGCAAGCGCTCACAGCGGACCGGTCCTTTTCTCTTCGGTCTCAGTTCAGCGTTGCTCGGTCTGATCGCGCTGGCCCTGACCCGAGCGCCACGAGCCCTGCAATCCGTATTGCTCGCCACTATTATTATTGGAGTCATTCTTCTGATTATTACTGCGTGGTGGAAAATCAGTATGCACGCGGCCTCGCTCTCAGGGGCGCTCACTATATTGACGATCATCTATGGAGCGATCTGTTTACCGGCCTATGTTCTGCTCCTGCTGGTCTGCTGGTCACGGGTTGTCCTTCGACGTCACACCACCGGTCAGGTCATCGCAGGCTCCATTGCCGGTGTTCTACTTCCGTGGCTCTTGTTGACATGTATAGGCTTCTAAGCTATTCAAAAATGATGATCTAAAAAAAGAAGAAAGGGTTATCTCTACTATCAACAAAAACAGGCACTGAGCCGGGCATTGCTCCGGCTCTTTTTTTCGGGCAAAAAGAAAAGAGACTACATGCAAAATCTGTAGCCTCTTTTCGCTTCTTCTTTTGCTTAGTGCGAGCCACCACCTGCGACTGAGCTGCCCGCTGGGAGCTCAGAGACGCGAGACGGAACCCCGTCACGCAACTGAAGCGCAGGGACAGAGGACGCTCGACGCTGTGCCCGGATCGCGGGAGCCTGAGCGCGACGCGTGGTCGCCACAGTTGCACGACGCACAATCCAGATGAACAGGCCGATCGAAAGCCAGTTGATGACACCAAGCACGATCAAGTAGATCAGGTTGGAGAGACCAAGCGCGTTACAGATCAGGTAGATGCCACCGCTCAGCACAATGTTACAGAGTGTAACAGGCATCAGGATCAGCCATGCGAACTGCATGAGCTGGTCAGCACGCAAGCGTGGCAGAGTTGTGCGAACCCAGATGAAGACCGTACACAGCAGGTAGATCTTCAGCACAAAGTACACCAACGCCAGGATGTTTCCAAGCAGTCCCCACCAGATATTGCCGAGGCCGGTCAAGAAACCAACGCCAGGGCCAGAGAAACCACCCAGGAAGAGATAGCTTGCGATCGCGGACACGATCGTCATGTTACCGTACTCACCCAGATAGAAGAGAGCCCAGCGCATACCACTGTACTCGGTCACATAACCAGCCACAAGCTCGGACTCCGCTTCTGGCAGGTCGAACGGCGAGCGGTTGGTCTCAGCCAGACCACAGATATAGTAGATCATCAGCATCAGCGGCTGCACCAGGAAGAACCAGCTCCAGGGAGTGAAGCCCTGGAAGAGGAAGTCCAGCACGCCATTGCCAGTCTTTGTCCAGGTATCCTGGTACTGCTGGATATCCCAGAGGGACACCGTACCGATACCATCCTTCGCCAGGACGCTTGTCAGCATCACCACGCTTACCAGCGAGAGCACCAGCGGCAGCTCATAGGAAATCATCTGAGCCGCGGAACGCAGACCACCAATCAATGAATACTTGTTATTCGAGCTCCAACCGGCCATAATCACGCCAACAACGTCAATGGAGCTCATTGCTACATAAAAGACAATACCGGTTGCCAGAGCCGTAAACGGCAGGCGAATATACGGAGAGAACGGGATCACTGCCCAGGATGCCATCACCGGAGCCAGGAAGACAGAAGGCGCAAGCAGGAACATCAGCTTGTCGCTCTTGACCACATGAATATCTTCCTTCAGCAACAGCTTACCAACGTCAGCGACCGTCTGCAACAAGCCCCACGGCCCGGTATGAATAGGACCCAGACGGTCCTGCATCCAGCCCATCACCTTACGTTCGAGCAGGATCAGGATAACCGCACTGGTCATGATAAAGCCAAAGATCGAGAGGAAGGCAACCACATATTGAAGGGTCTCCCAGGAAAGGAGTCCGCTTACAAACTGAGTCCACCAGGTCCAAAGATCGCTCGATCCGGCCTCAGCCATCACAACGCTAAACATCTTGAATTACTCCAAAACAGCACACATAGAAACAGGCAAGGGGAGCCACCCTGACCTGTTTCAACTCGTACCGTCAAAAACCTCGTGTTATCTATCAACTTCACCAAGCACGATGTCCAGGCTACCCAGAATCGCAATGGTATCGCTCATCTTATGACCACGCAGCAGCTCCGGGAGGATCTGCAAGTTGATGAAGGAAGGTCCGCGCAGTTTCGCTCTCCACGGATATTCACTGCCATCGCTGATAAAGTACACACCAAGCTCACCCTTACTGCTCTCAACAGCGAAATAGGTTTCGCCGCGTGGTGGGCGCAGGGCAATCGGAGTGCGTGTCGAGATCGGGCCGCCGGGCATCTTATCGATAGCCTCACGGCACAGGCGAATGCTCTCAAAGATTTCATTGAGACGGACATAATAGCGAGCAAAACAGTCGCCTTCCTGACGGACCTGAGGATTCACCGGGATCTCACGATAGGCCATATACGGGCGGTTCACACGCAGGTCCCAGTTCACGCCACTGGCGCGCAGCATCGGGCCAGTCAGACCATAAGCCATCGCCTGCTGTGGATCGATATAGCCGACCCCTTGAGTACGAGCCATAAAGATCTCGTTTCCGGTCAGCAGAGCATCCAGTTCTTTTGTGTTCTTCTCTAGTTCATCCAGGAACTTTTCGCACTGCGTAAGCCAACCACTGGGGGTATCATGGAGCACCCCCCCCACACGCATATAGTTCACATTGAAGCGGCTACCGCCGAGGGCCTCAAACAGGTCCAGAATGCCCTCACGGTCGCGGAAGGTCCACAGGATCGGGGTAAAAGCGCCGAGGTCCATGCCGTAGGTTCCCAGAGCCACCAGATGGCTTGCGATACGCTGAAGCTCATTGGTAATCAAGCGAATGTACTGAGCTCGACGCGGGGGCTCGATGCCCATTAACTGCTCAACAGCGCCAACATATGCCGTTTCATTGAGCATCGGAGAAAGATAGTCGGAGTTATCCATATAACGGATACCGGCCATTACCGTGCGGTTCTCTAGAATTTTCTCGATGCCGCGATGCAAATAGCCGATCACTGGAGTACAGTCAAGGACTGTTTCGCCCTCAAGCTTCAGCATCAAGCGCAACACGCCGTGAGTGCTAGGGTGCTGAGGACCCATGTTCAACAGCATTTCCTGTGACTTCGACTCCTCGATAACTCCCCCTTCAGGATGTATTTTCATCTCTTGGTCTGTAGCCATGAGTATCCTCAATCAGAAAATTTCAAATCTTCCACCCCGCGCAACGACTACACAAGAGCCGTCAGGCGGAACAGGAAACACAGAGTATCATGCAACTTTATCTACGATGTATTCTTCGCGGCAGCCTTCGCACACGGGACCAGACAAGGAACAGCCAGATAAACCCCGTGAGCACAGCAATGCCACCAATCACAGCGCGGTTCGGGTCCGTTGAGAACAGGGCATAATAGAAGCCACCACAAAAACAGACAAGCGCGGTAAGAGCAGGAATAAGGACCGTTCTTCTCTGCTGGGTCGGACCGCCGGTTCCACCGCTGTTCCCTCCGTTATCTCTACGATGACGAGCCTGTTCACTCTTGGGTGTGCCTGTTCCCTTTTTGCTCTGTCCAGTATTCCGACGCGCCCTTGCTCTCGGCATAGCACACACTCACATTTCAGTCAGGTAGAGGCTCAAACGCTCACTCCTCCCGGGCAATTCGGCTCACAGGAGAGAGCAAACGACCAGACAACAAACAGAGATCGCTTCCAGTCAGGAGGGAACGCCAGTTCCCGCATTGCATAACTGAACCAGAAGAAACGGGCCTTGCTACTTCTCTGGCGCGCCCTGGGGGGTATCTTCCGGCCCATGAGCAGAATGACCAAACGTCGGTGTCCCGGGGTGCAAGCGCTCCTGCATGCCCTGACCGAGCTTCTTCTGCACAACGCGCTCCAGACGCTGCTGCTGGAATTGACCGGATACAGCCATATTCGGATCAACCTGTGTTGTCGCCCGTGGCTTGACCGTCAGAGGGACCTGGTGGAAATCCTTACGCAGCGGGTAGCCCTCAAAATCATCATCAAGAAGCATACGACGCAGATCAGGATGCCCGGCAAAGTGGATCCCATACATGTCGTAGGTTTCGCGCTCCAGCCAGTTCGCTGTAGGCCAGACCGAAACGACACTATCAACAACCGGCTTCTCACGATCAATGCGCACTTTCACCTGAAGCAACTGCCCTCTCACAATGGAGCGAACATGGTAGACCACTTCCATATGATCGAGCATATCGACCCCTGATACACAGCTCAGCAATTCAAAGCCAAGCTGATCACGCAAGAAACGGCACACAGCGACCAGATGTTCCGCATCAACCTCCAGACCCAGGAAGTCTCCCTTCATGGTCTGTGGCTGAACCGGCTTCCCAATAATCTGCGCGATCGGCGCCAGATCACGGGCAAGCGCTGCGTTCTGATCTCGATAGCCAGTTGTTGCACTGGGTATGTTTGTTGAACGTGGTACTAGATCCATCGCGTCACTCCCTTACGCCAGGCATAGACCAGGCCAAGCGTGAGCACAATAATAAAGAAAAGAATTTCCGCAAAGCCAAAGATACTTAGCTGTTTAAAGATCACCGCCCAGGAAATGATAAAAACAATATCAACGTCAAATGCAACGAAGAGCAAGGCGAAGATATAAAAGCCCAGAGGATATTGCACCCAGGCGGAACCGATCGGAGTTTCACCAGACTCGTATGTCTGTAGCTTCTCTTTTGTAGCATTATGGGGTGCAAGCAGGTTAGCAACGGCCATTGCAAGTATCACAAAAACAAAGCCCGCCACTAAGAGAATGCCTGCATATAAATACCCAGGATTAAGGGTTGGCACGAGCTTTCCTCCCAATAAAAAGGCCTTTATTATTTCGACAAAGGCTAGAAGATGCTGCACTGATTATAGCACAGGGAGAAAGGAGCGACAATTTATTACGCCCCTTCCCTTTCTACGAATCATGCGCAAAAAGCGGCACAAAAAAGCGGGCGGGATGCGATCCCGCCCGAGAGAAAAAGCCTTATTGCAGGGGTGGTAACTCGATGGTATCCGGCTTTCCCACCACCTGGAAAGAGGGGGCAGTTGGTGGCTGTGCCGCCTCTGCCAGTTCAACAAACACCACACTGACATTGTCTTCACCGCCCCCATCAAACGCGGCCTGAATCAAGTTCTGGACCATCTGTTCTGGTCCCTCAGGCGCTGCCAGGATACTCTCGATCTGTGGATCACGGACCATATCCCAGAGACCATCCGAGCAGAGCAGCATCTTATCGCCCGGCTGAAGTGTGACCTGGAAGCTATCTACCTCTATCATTGGTTTCTCGCCCAGGCTGCGATAGATCTGGTTGCGCTTTGGATGAGTGTAGATGTCGTCAGGCTTGATAATGCCCGCCTCCACCAGACTGGCAACAACCGAGTGATCGTTTGTTATCTTCTTCAGTCCGGTTCCCGGACGATACAGGTAGGTGCGACTATCGCCAACATTGGCGACATAGGCATTCGCCCCCACCAACAACGCCGCCGTCATCGTCGTGCCCATATCAGCACGCTGCTCCATGTTATTCTGGTGTACCGCCTGATTGGCACGCTGCACGCCCTCCACAAGCAACTTCTCCAACGAGTCGCCGTGAGCGATATAGTTCTTGTTCAGGATCGGCAGCATAAAGTTCACGATCGTCTGGATCGCCAGACGGCTTGCAGCGCGTCCAGCAGCGTGACCACCCATACCATCAGCAACGATAAACAGGCCAAACGGTACATAGGCCGAATTGACATTCCAACTCCCATAGGCCGCAAACAAGCTGTCCTCATTCGGCTTGTGCTTGCGCTTGATGCCCGGATCAGAGGCCGTGCCAGCTCGGTACAGCGGCGTGAAATCAGCCATGAAGGAGCGATCAAACGGAACCGTCTTCTCCGTATCGGCGGAGGACGGAGTCACACCGGGTGGAATCGGGCGTGTCGGCTCATCCTGAATCGACTGTTTGGGTGGCATCTCTGCGGTTGGCATCTCCGCGATTTTATCCGCCGGTATCAGATTTGCCGGACGCAGGCTCCCAAGCGGCTGAGACGAGATGCGATAGTGCACACCCGAGGTTGAAGGTGAGAGCACCTGCCGACAGTTTGTACAGAAATTATCGTCTTTCTGAACCGGAGCGCCACAGGCAGGACAGGTCAATTCAGCTCCCTTCCGCTGAGCGGACGAGGCAGCCTGAGCAGGCTGTGTTTCACTGCCAGCAGGGAATGAACCGGGGGCAACTGACGCTTGATTGCCAGCGCCCTGAGATACCTGCACCTTTTGCTGCTCCCAGAGAGGCTGAGATTGCGGGGGCTTTTGCTGATGTTGCATGGCTTGCGCCTCCTCCTCTTGTTTAATTCTTGCTGCGTCGGGCTCTGCCAGGCGCTCAAGTTCTTCCAACTCGGCCTGAAACTTGCGCATACGTGCCTTCTGGCTTCGTGCGCGTCCGAAACGCAGGCTAACCCAGATCAGCAGGATCACCAGAATGAGAAATACGGCCGCAACGATCAACAGCCAATATGGAAGATGGAAACCGAATAGAGTGAGCCCTGCGGCTTCGGCCTCCTTCTTCTGATTCTCAGTATTGGTTGTGTTCTGATGCTGTAGCTCTTGCGCTGCTTCCTGACGCAACAGATCGGCCCCCTGAAACTGAGGATTCTCGGCTACCACACTCTGGAAATCGCTCTGCGCCTGCTCATAGCGCTTCTGGTAAAAATTGGTAACGCCGCTCTTCCAGTGGGCGTTTACAGTGTTTTCATGGGACTTCTGTAGTTCCGGTAGCTGCTGCTTGATAAAAGCATTGATTCTGTCGCCGGAAATCCGGGTGTTTCCCACATAGAGGCCAACCAGATCCCCGACATTATTGACCACAGGCATACCCAGACGGTTCTGACCAAGCTCTTCACCGGGCATCTGCACCGGGGTGCGATAGGTACCCGCCTCCTGTCCATCGCCACCGTCATGCACCGCTTCAGGCATCACAATCGCGTCTTCATTCTTTGCCAGGCCAAGTGTGAACGTTTCCGATGGTGAGTTGCTGACAACAGAAATGAAAGGTAACGAATGCGAATAATTCAGCGAAAAAGCAACCACGCCATCCTTACAGGGGCTGGTCTGGCACTTCAGAGAATTCAGCTTATCTCCCTTTTCGATATCAAACTGCAAGGGGATGGGAGGCATTTTCTCATTAAACGCCGTACTGAAATAGATAAACAGCCTGGATAATTTGGCATTTGGACGAGAGGAAGCGCAGGTTCGTCCGTCATTGGTGACGACATTGCCATCTGTCAGAATCCAGGTATTCAACTCATTGTCAGCAGCCCAACTCGCAAAAATCACTCCCAGGCCGGTACAGGAAAACATAGTACTGGGAACCACCACTGAAGTAGCCTGGGGAGTCCCTGAGGTTGGCGAAGGGGTCGCGTCAGCTGTATTCTCTTCTACGGTATACGTAGCCACCAGGCGCACCAGCGAAGCACCGGCACGAGCAACACCCAATGGCGGCCTGTTTTCTGCCGCCGCGACAGAGACGGGCGAGAACGCAAGCAGATGCAGAATCAAAGCAACAAGAAGTCCCCCCAATGCACAGACAGACAGCGACCGACCTCGCCATTGCCATCTGGAACTGAGACTATGCGTATTCATTGACATTTTCCCTTCATGCCGGAGTGACAGCGCATAGAAATCTGTCTTTATCGTCCTAAACGTGCGCGTAATCGTTGATACATCTGTGCGACCGCCGGATTCATCGAGCCCAGAGGGCCCAATACATAGGAGCATTCCCTGAAAGCATCTTCCAGCTTCTGTTCAGCTTCATACACCTGACTCAGCAAGAAGCGCGTGTTATGATCGGCTGGATTCGCGATCAAAGCCTGTACAAAACCATGTTCAGCAACAGGATAGCGCTGCATACGCATTGCAAGGCGTCCAAGCATCTGCCCATAATGACCCATCATCTGAGGTGGCTGTTTCGGCACCAGATTCAGCGCTTCCTGATAGGCTTTCAGCGCCGGTTCCAACTGGTTTGTCTTCTCATAACACAACCCCAGACGGAAATGCGTTTCATGATCCCGCGGGTTCAGGCTAACCGAGCGTGTGTAATGTGGAATGGCCTGATATGGCTGCGGACGAAGATAGAGCCAGATATCCCCCATCAACTTGTGCGTTTCGGCGTCATTCGGGTCCAGCTCAATAGAATGTGCATAGGCCCGGATCGCCTGATCAACCTGAGGGGGGCGTCTCCGCGCAAACACCTGACCGAAGAGCTTATGCACCAGCGCGTTATTGGGTTCTATACCACACGCCTGCCTGGTTGCCATATACGCCTCTTCAATTCGCCCCGCCGCCATATGACCAAGCGCCGCCGTAATAAACTGTCCGCCCGGGCCGGTTGTCCCGGTTGTCACCGGACCAGATGAAGGCACATATCCACCCGAGCCGCCACTTGGCGGATTCTGTGGGCCGCTTGGTGTTTGCCTGCCAGCGAAATGCTGTCCGCTGCCCAGAGGAGCAGAAACGACCGGTGTAGCGGTGACCGGCGGCAAGTTCCGTAAAGCCCGCGCCATCTCATCACAGCTCTGCCAGCGCTGATTAGGCGTATATGCCAGAGCCTTCATCAAGATCTGCTCAAAGCCGACAGAGAGATCTGGACGCAAGGAGCGCACAGGCGGGAAAGAAAAGATAGTTGGCTTGTTATTTGCAGCATCATGGCAGGTTAACACACGGTGCAGGGTCGCCCCCAGAGAATAGATATCACTGCGCGGTTCCGGCATGCCGTGCAACTGCTCAGGTGGTGCATAGCCAACCGTCATAATAATGGTCGCCTGCCCCTGAGACTGGAAACTACGAGCAATACCGAAGTCAATCAATTTAATTTCATCCTGCCCGGTGACCATGATGTTGGAAGGTTTCAAGTCACGAAAGATAATCGGAGGGTTCTGGCGATGCAGATATCCCAGTACATCGCACAATTGGATGGCCCAACTTCGAGCACGCGCCTCGGGCACGCCTCGCGCTCCATTGACCCCTATCACAGTGCCTTCTTTTTCAAGAATCTCGGATAGAGTACGTCCCTCGATAAAGTCCATCACCAGATAGTAGCGACCATCTTGCGTAAAAAAGTCGCGCACACGAGGAATACATTGATGACTTAAATCCAGCAACAGAGTCGCTTCGCGTCGGAACCACTCAACCGATTGAGCCCGCTCCGCCTCTGCGGTGAAGTCATCCAGCATCTCTTTGACGGCACAAGGACGGTTAAAGCGCTTGTCAATTGCACGATAAACAGCCCCCATGCCGCCAGCCGCAATCAACCGCTCAATCCTGTAGCGCCCGTCTGAGAGCTCCGTATCAGGGAGTAAACGGCGGCGTGCTTGCGCCCCACCATCGGTTGACGGCGTAGGGGATACTGGCCCACTCTGAGGCCCATTCTCACTGCTTACAGATGATATATTTTTGGGATCAGGTGCATTATTATTCATATCTTGCTGTTACCGATCTTCAACTTTTTAGACTCTATCTAGCAACAGGTCAACTGCTGATATACTATCTGATACGTGACCTTTATATATGCCAGCAACAATACTGCGTCAGATCCCCCGGCGTGTGCTACAACGTATTCCCTTTCCTTCTGACAACAAGAGACGCATAGCACCTTGACCTGGCAACTCTGTTTGAAGGGGACACCTTCCCCTGCGCACTGGTCCTCTCACTAGTCTACATTACAAGATGGCCTCTATGTAGGGGGAATTATAACACATCTTGTCTCCACTGGGCAGTAGCCTACTTCACACAATCACACTTTTCCCCCCTCTTCCGCACTAACGCACGCCACTGCTCCATGTAGCATACCATTTTTCAGGATGTACACCGAATACTGGTATCTTTGGGTAGATGGTTCATTCCCCCAACAGTGCTATTTCCTTGCATCAGGGACCGGTCGTTCGGTTACCGCTTGAGCATGAGCCGGGAACCCCTCGAAGGTGGCCAGACGACGCGTGGTCTCACTCAAGGAGGCATAGCCCTCTGCCGTCAGATACGCCACTCCGGTTCGCTTGAGAAAATCGAATACTGAGGTACAGGAAAAGGTATGGGCAAAGCCACCGGTTGGCAGAATCGCATTGGTCCCAACACTATAGTTTCCGGTACAGGTCGGTGTATATGGCCCTAAGAGAATCTCACCTGCATTCTTGAGCTCGCTTAAAAGCGCAAATGGCTCTTGCACATGCACTTCCATATGTTCAGGCGCGTACTCGTTCACGAAGGCGATCGCGTCCTGCATAGTCTTCGTTAGCAGGATGCCACCCGTTCCCTTTTCCCCCGTCAATCCATTGAGACAGAATGACCGCCGCGGCTCAGGCAGCGCCTCAATCTTCGCCGGCAGCAGCGCCGCAACCGCCTGTGCAAGCTTCCGGCTATCAGTCACTACTATACTCGACGAATCGGGACCGTGTTCAGCTTCAATCAGTACATCACGAGCAACCAGCTCAGGATCTGCGCTCTCATCAGCCAGAATGATCGCTTCGCTTGGACCAGCCGGAAGGCCAACATCAACCGTCCCATACAATAAACGCTTGGCCGCGGAAACATACGGATTTCCAGGCCCGGTAATCTTATGGACCCGAGGAATACTCTGTGTGCCATAGGCCAGCGCTGCAATCGCGTGAGGACCGCCAATGCGATAAATCTCATGCACACCGCAGAGATCAGCCGCGACCAGCGAGGCTGGGTCAACCGCTCCATCCGGTCCGGGAGGCGTACAAACAACAATTCGAGGCACACCAGCGATACTGGCCGGAGCCGCAAGCATATACATCACAGAAGGGAAGGCCCCTTTCCCACGCGGCACATAGAGACCGACACTACTAATCGGGGTGATCTTCTCACCTGCCATCACGCCCGGCGCGACCTCGGTAAACCACTGTTCATGGGGCAACTGACGCTGATGAAACGTTCGCACATTGCGAACCGCATGCTCGATTGCGGCATAGACATCTTTCTCTAATGCAGCATGCGCTTGCTCGATCTCTTCTCGACTCACCCGCAGACGATCAGGTGTCAGGTGCACTTTATCAAAGCGGGCCATATACTCAATCACCGCTTCATCTCCACGGTCACGCACATCTCGCACAATCGGGCGCACATACTCGATCAGATCGTCAATCGCGACCTCTGAACGCCGCAACAGTCGTGCTCGCTGTTCCGCGCTCAGTTGTTCCAGTTCATAAAAATGAATCTTTGACAATTCCTCAGAACCTCCCGGCACACAATTCTACTGCTCAATACAATAAGACGAATCAGAAGATTCTACAACTTTTTCTCTCTTCATCATAAGTGACAGTCACCCTCCTTGTCCATACAGAAAGAAGAACCTCCCGCTCGCGGGCAGGAGATTCCTCTTTCGCTCGTATTTTCCGTTGACGCTATCACCCGGAAGGCCTATGACGCGGGCACAATTCTCGCTTCCCTGTCCGCCTGCTCAGCAGCCGCCACATCGTCCTTCATCCAGCGCGCCCCAAAAATTCCAACCAGTCCAGCCAGCACCAGCGCCGGAACGCAAGTATACAGAAATGCCAGAGCCAGTTCGTTGCCCGCCATATTCGCCTGAAAATGAGTCCCATGCGTCGGGTCAAAAGAGGTTGCCAGCATGCCCACCAGAGGCGGCGCAAAGGCATCCCCCAGCAGGTGCGCAACTAACATCGAGACCGCGACCGCGCTCGAACGTAAATAGGAAGGGACAACATCCTGAATCGCCGCGGTGCTCGGCCCGGTATAGAGGGTGAGCAGAATCGCTGTCAGGACAAAGAAAAGTGTGAAGAGTGTCATATCCCGGGTCAGAATGGCCGTTGCAAAGACCGGCGCACAGAGCAGAAAGCCAAGCCCACACACCAGCACACGCGCCCCCGGGTGTCGCCGATTCAGCAGATCCGAAAGATAGCCGCCAGTCAGCGTCCCGATCAAGCTGGCAATGACAATCACGCCACCAGAGTACAGGCCAGCTCGATCTGAGGAAAGATCAAATGTGTCCTTCTGCTGGAGAAAGACCGGGAGATAGTAGGCCGCGATGCCAAGCACAAAATAGGCAAAGATCTGCATGACGGTTAATGTGATCATGGTCTTGATCTTTAACAGAGACAGGCATTGCTGTAGGATCGTACCACGTGGAGCATTTGTCAGCTCCACAGGCTCCGATACAGCTCCGCGCTGCTGTTGTTCTTCCTCATCGGCCTGATTGCGTCGGGGCTCTCGCGCCAGCCAGATAAGCAGCGCCAGCAGCAGGCCCGGAATACCGGTCAGCAAAAAGGCCAACCGCCAGCTTCCAAAATAGAGCGTTGCCAGATAACCGCCAAGCGCATAGCCACCGAGCACGCCCACATACTGTCCGATACTCCAGAAGCTCATAATGCGTGAGCGGCGCGAACGACTGAAATAGTCGCTGAGCAGCGCGGTCCCCGCCGGGAAATATCCCGCCTCCCCAACCCCAAGCAACATACGAAACAAAAAGAGAGACAGAAAATTGTTCGCCAGCGCGGTCAGCGCTGTGGCACAGCTCCAGATCGCCACACAGGTGGCAACAACGTTCTTGCGCTTCAGGCGATCACCTAGCATTCCCAGTGGCATCGAACAGAGTGTATAGACGATCAGGAAAGCTGAACCGATCAGGCCAAGCTGCCCGAGGTCAAATTTCAGCTCTTTTGCCATCACGTTTCCTGCACCACTGAGGACATACCGGTCAAGGTAGTTCAGAAAGCTGATACAGAACATGACCCAGAATACATAAGATGCGGATGCAACAAGTGGGCGACGTCCTTCGCCCTTTCGAGGAACAGGTGCGGTATCTTCCATCATACCTCCAGAGGCGGCTACAATGCAGCACATTCAATTCCTCTTAACCATATCATAGAAAAAGGGTATTTCCTAGCATTGAGGGGGCGGGAAAAGACTTCTTGCACACGGATGCTCGCTACTCAAAGATGGGGTATACTGGGAGCTATTATGATAGCGACAGGAGCCGATCGAATGGAAGCGAATTTACAGCACGCGATAGAACTCTATACAGCGGGCAAGCTTGAAGAAGCGCGAGAACAGCTTTTACAGCTTGTCACTGCCAACCCCAAACACCCGCAGACGCTCTATTATACCGCCTCAGTACATGACTCGCTCGGACTGGAGCGCGAGGCAGTTCCTTATTATCGGGCTGCACTGGACAACGGGCTCACGGGTTCAGAACGGGCAGAAGCATTTCTGGGTCTGGGAAGCACCTATCGAGCCCTGGGAGAGTATCAGCAAGCGGTCGAAACTTTACAGCAAGGCGTTCAGGAGTTTCCACAGCAGAGAGCGCTACAGGTCTTTCTGGCAATGGCGCTCTACAACGTGCAACGACACGCAGAGGCAATGGAGCTGGTACTTCGTATCATCGCGGAAACCAGCTCGAATGAGGATATTCAGACCTATAGGCGAGCCATTCTTTTCTACGCCCCTCAGCTCAATCAGGTCTGGGAGGCATAAATAAAGAGGGGGAACAATCCTCCTCTTTCATCGCACCTCTACAGGTCCGTGATCGTCACAATGGTTGCCATGCACATGATGCAAGCGACCATTCACCAGATAATCCATATGATCGCCATGTGGGATCTGCTCATGTTGGCAGCTTGTATGACCACTACACGCGCAGCTCACCTGCTTGCATTCCTCAGGATTCTGGGGGCTGACAGCAATCACGTGCTCATCATAGTGATCGCCATGCGGGTGATGCAGGTGCCCTTCATGCAGGTAATCGAGATGCCCTTCATGCAGAACGGCTGTATGTCCACATTGTGAGCCGTGAGTATGGGCATGTATTTCATGGAAACGATGTTCGTTCGCCATACTGGCGCTCCTTCCATTGCTAACAAAAACAGACTCTACTGAGAGCACGCTTTTGTTCACATCACCGTTTCTCAGCCAGAACACCGCATCATGTATTGATTGTATCGGCACTAGTGCCGGGTCGACATCGCCAGAAATTCCCAGGATTCCGGGTCACGCTCAAGATGCTGGCGTAACAGGCCACGCACTGCATGCTCGATCTCGCCATGCAGCTGCTCATTCAGATGCAGACGCGGCACCTGAGCCCAGGAACTGCGTTGGAGCAGACGCAAGACTTTGAGCGCATTGACCGAGATTTTATGAGACCACAAATGCGAGCACTCGGGACAGAGCGCACCGCCAAGCGTCGGGGTAAAGCCATTCTCCACCGGTTCCAGCTCCGCATCACAGTGAGCACAGGTCCGAAGCAGCGGCTCATAGCCAATCAATGAGAGAAGGTGAATTTCAAAGAAGCGCAATAACAGCAGGCTGCGGTCGCGCTCATGGGCGGCATTGAGCGTTCCGGCAGTGCGTTGTTGCTGAAGCTCCTGCGCATCAGCATCCAGCACACGCAAGGCCAGCGTTAGCAGTTCATAGACTTCCGGGTAGGGGTTATCGTCCTCGATCAGCCGGTCAATCAATTCTGCCAGATAGGTACTACAGGTCATATGCCAGAACTCACCCCGCAGATGGAGAAAGCTTTCACTCACCTGAGCCTGCGTAATAATATCGAGATTACGCCCCTGTGCCACGTGCAAACGCGAAAGGCACAGCAGCTCAAGATGGCCCGATTTGCGACTGACCGGGCGACGCGTCCCCTTCGCGATAGCGCTGATCTTTCCTTTATAGGGAGTAAAGAGCGTCAAAATGCGGTCGGCCTCGCCATACGGGAAGCGTTTGAGAATGATTGCATCGGTGGAGTATGTACGTGGTTGCGCCATAAAGAGCAATCCAGAAAAAGCACTGGTAGCGTGAACGCCAGAACAACACAAAAAGGCGTGAGGTCTCACACCATCACGCCTGGAGGCGACGAGCGGATTCGAACCGCTGAATGGGGCTTTTGCAGAGCCCTGCCTTACCACTTGGCTACGTCGCCATACAATAAAAAAGAGCGGGAGACGGGATTCGAACCCGCGACATCTTCCTTGGCAAGGAAGCGCTCTACCACTGAGCCACTCCCGCTAGTTTTAGTGCTAGCGCGTCGTCATCACTTTCTTTTTTCTGTGACTCCCGACTGCACGTATAAAATATCATAACTTGGAAGAGTTGTCAACTACTTTCCGAGGAATTTTTTTGAAACTGGGAAAATTCATCTAAAGCGAAGCCTCGTTCTCGTAACAGAGCTCGTAACCGCTCCAGATTGGAGGGGGAAATGCGCACAAAGCGATACTCTGGCTCAAGCGTTGGACCCAGTAAAGCACTCACCTGCTCGTCTCCGTGCAGATCCTGTAATACCTGCTCAGGCAAACGCAGTAGCGGGCCCTGCTCAAGATAAATGGAAGTACTGGCGCTATAGCCATCACCCCAGAGTTTCAGGCGGGGCAACAGCGAGCCCGGGATCCCATCAAGGCAATACCGTTGCAGAAAACGAATGATCCCTTCCAGCTCCATTCCCTGTTTCAAGGCCTGCCGCACGGAGTCAGGCGTGAGACAGAACCCCCCATGAGTCTTGTGCTGCTCACAGAAGCGCTCAGCCTCCGCTGCCACAAAGAGATCAACTACCGGATACAGTGGCTGTAACACCCCATCCTCTAATAACCGCCATTGCGGCCCTCCCGCCTCACCGGCCAGCGGAGAGTGAGCAGGCGCTTCCGTTTGTGCAGGCAAAAGCGCACGTTGCCAGAGCCATTCCCGAATCTCCTGCATCCGTTCTGGAAGCACCTCGACCAGTGTTGAGCTCAAGCGCCGCACATACAGTTCCTCCTGTGCACAGAGCTCATCCAGCACCGCCGGGTCTTCAACTTCCAGCAATATCACCTTGCGCCAGAGCTCGACCCGCCGCGCCTGTCGCTCCCACTCTTTGAGCGAATAAGCGACATTCTGTGGTAATGTGCTATGAGACTCTGTTTCCAGAAAGCGGGTGATCTTCTCAGCATTCAGTCCCTGCTGAATGGCCCGCACCACACTGGCCTTCGAGAGACGATAGCGAGCGACATGCTCAAGGTCAATCCGTTCAGCAAAACGATCCAGAGAGATCAGCAACCCCTCCGAGACGGGAGCAAGAACGACCAGCTCAAAGTTCGGTTGCACAATCAAACGACCCTGGATCTCATCGCCTGTTACAGGTTCACGCTCTGCCATAATCAAAGCCGCCTCTGGCAGAAGACGAAAACGTGTCGGCTTCTCGGCATGATCCAGTTCAGTGATCCCGAGCCAGGTAAGCATCTGGCTAACTACTGTCTGAATAAAGCCGCCCTCGACGGCATACCAACCCTCACGCGGCGTCAGCCAGCCCTTCCGCAACCGGAAATCCCAATTATAGGGGTTACAACCAGTCGAATAGCGCTCCGCTCGCGGCCCATACTGCCGAGGGAAGAGCAGGTAGGGAGCAAAGAGCTTCATATGCGCAATAAAAGCGGGAAATGTAATCCACTCCCCCACTTCCTCGTATTTCAGCCGTTCAATCACAGTCTGCCGGGAGCGCAGTATCTCGCTATGCACCGCCTCAAGGGGCGCGGGACCTGGCCGCACATTCACCTCGGGAAGATAGGGAATCTCGTTCCAGAATGCATCTTCAAGCGCGAGCTGATAACAGCGGCGAGCACGCTCAAGCAGTGGTTGCCGAAAATAGGTTCGAGCCGGAGCAGCCAGCAGTGTCCCCCCCTGGACACGCAATAATCCCAGTTTGAGCAAGAGCAGGCGCACAAACAGCAGGTATGGTATATCGGTCTCGCTTCGGATCTGTTCCAGTCGGGTACGGTCATCAACCCGTTCCACAATATAGCGCAAGGCTGAACGCGCCAGCAGGCCATTGTTCAGCAGCGTGAGCCCCTCTCGTGCCGCCGTCACCGCTGACCAGTAGAGATACAGCATTCGTTGCAGCGTCCGGGCCCCCGCCCCTACATCGTACAATTGCTCCTCAGCAAGGGCAGAGAGCGGTTTCGTGGGGGGCCAGAGCTTCAGCGCCGCCTCTTTCACAGACGCGGGAACGATCAGCATACCATCATGAATCCCGCTGGCATAGTCCAGACTGGCAAATTGTGTCTTCTGGCTCCAGAAGATCAGGCCACGAAGCAGCAACAGATGCAGGGCCATCTCAAACCGCCCGTGCGAATAGGCGGCAGGATATTGAACACTTCCATTCATCCCCGGGCGAGCATCTTCAAGCTCATTTCCCTCTCCGAGCAATCCTGCATATGTGGCATACAGGGCCAGATCACGGCTATTGGCCCGCCCGCCGCACCAGACAAGTTCACAGAGCAGCCGCTTTTCCAGCCCTCGCAGCTCGCTCAGCGCCTCTATCAATGCTCCTGGTTCAAACAAACGAGCCACAATTTGCTCAAGCTCATTCCCCTCATCTTCGTTGCCAGCCGGAACCTTCACACGTCGTGCCCGGAGCATTGCCTGCACGTGATAAGCTGGCACGGTACGCAACAGTTCCAGTTCACTCAACTCCATACTGTCCCTCTGTGTGCAAGAGGGGAGTCTGTCTCCGCCGCTTCAATTCTTCTATTAACTGGTCCACCATCTCATTGCGCACAATCGCCATGGTTGGTTGAATACGCAGCACCTGTTTTTCCTCAAGGTCGACCTGGGCAGTCAGTTCGGCCATAATCCCCGGATCAGCCGTTTCCAGTATCGTCACACCGGTATATAAACGAGCGCGACCATAGCAGTTGAGCCAGTGACGCACCTGTGCCAGCAGCGCACGCAAGCTCTCATCTGCCCGCGTCTCCTGCAAGGCTTCTAGTAGCTCAAGTAGTGGCTCAGGACGCATGCCTCGATCAAGCGCAGCCGCCATTTTGCCGGGAGAGAGCCGATACAGGAGTTTCCCCTGATCAACGCCCGCTGGTTGCAGAAACGACTCCAAACGATCCAGAATAGGCCAGACCAGCGCACCAGGAGCAACCCTGAGTGTTGTGGTACTCTCTATTTCTACCAGTGGGAGTCCCTCCCGGAAATCTACAAAGGCGGGCTCCGGCAACGCATCAGCAAACAAGAGATGCTTTGCCTGTGGCAGCAAACAGAACGCCTGGACCTGCTGCTCGGCTGAAACGACGGTCGCACAGAGCCCCCACCAGCTCAACGGTCCCCGCAAAAGATACTCCAGATAAACCTTTTCAGCGCGTGACCAATCATTCCACAACTGAGGGCGTAAGGGATGACGATCATCGGTTTCAAGCCACCAGTGAGGCTGCGGATTGAGCCGTTGTCTATGCTGTAAAAACAGAGGATTTAGCCGGTAGACAAAGCGAGCAAAGGGAGCAAACGTGACCCATTGACCAAAAGGGACGCGCGTCAGAAGCGCTATCAACGTCTGGCGGGCCTCACAGTTCTCACTCTCTAACTCACCCGCACGCAACAGGGGCCGATTGAGCGAATCACGGTGAAAGGCAACCCTGATCCCACCTGCCTGCAAGGCCTGTAGCTCATCAAGAGCTGTCTGCTTGAGCCAGAGATCAAACAGAGTACGAGCTGTTTGCATCGAGGATGGACCGAGCAACAGGGCCGTACAGTCCGGGAGCACCCGCAGCCGTTCCTCTTCGCGCAAGACAAAACCGGCTAAACGCAGCAGCCGAACCAGAAAAGAGAGATATTCGGCAGGACGCGACACCACTTGCTGCGCAGTCTGCAACAGCGCTTCAGGCAGGTGATTTGAGAAGACCGGCTGCTCATCACGCGTTGTCTGATCTAACCACTCCCGTTCTTCTGTAGAGAGCAGGTAACCGTCCAGCGCCCGAGCCAGTAGCAGGAGTTCTGACAGCAATTTCTGCAGTTGTTGCTTGCTGACTTCGGGGATATCATGAACCGATAACGCATAATGGCTGATCGGGACGGTGACACGCAGGGCAGCACGAACTTCCTCAGGGACAAACCAGCCATGCTCACGAGATAGACCTTTGCGGAAAAGCAGCCCTTTCGCCTGCAACACCTGCAAAAGATCCTGAAGCTGTCCCGCACGGCTCAATGAGAAGCGTTCATAGAGTCCGCGCAGTTCACCTTCAGACACGGTCCCCCCTGAAAGCGTAATCACGGCCAAAAGCTGGCGGGGGGCTTTCTCCAGCGAGGCCGCCACTCGTCGGATTGCTTCAGGTTGCTGCAACGCCTCAAGCAGTGCCATGATTATCTGCTGTTTGTTCAGGCCGGTTACCGTAAGCTCATATTCCCGGGCAAGAGAGCGCAATTCTTCCTGCCCATACCGCTGTAAGAGCTCTACCACTTTTCCTGCAGGAAGTGTGATTCGCGTCTCATGCTCAGGCGCACGAGCGGGAGCCTGTCCCGTCTCGACGATTGATGGGGCAGCAGGTGCATAGGATTTCGCCTGAGGCCTCGCATATGACTTTAACGACCGCTTTGGCGGTGCAGGCAGTTGTTCCGGTTCCTGCTTTTTTGCGGGTTGGGCAATGGGAACAAAGGCAGTCGGCTCCGCCAGCCAGTAATAAAGCAGAGCCGCGGCATGAGCACAGATCCGCTCGGATCGCTCATTACAGGTACAGATATAATCCCAGGAAGTCGTGCTCTGAATCGTAATGCTGACATCATAGCGGCGCGACTCACCTGCGGAAGCATCTTCATCCAATTCACCGATCAGCGCCAGAGCTACCCGTGAGGACGCATGAGCTACACGCACAGTTCCACTCAGAGATGCGCCCTGTCGCTGTGGCTTCAGCACTGCCCCCATATGGCAATATTCCTGTCCTAGAGAAGCAGTGGTGAGACCAGCCATGTGAATAATATCGGTAGCCTTCAGGCGCAAAAGGACGCCCGGTACAACATTTTCCATAGCACCATTATTGTCCGCAAAAAGCTCGTTTTCCACAGGAACCTTTCTCCGCTGTGGAAACAGAAAAAGCTGTAAGATACTCAGAATACGCTTATATGTCCGGCTATCTTAGCACGAATCACAGGCATGGTCAATGAAGCCCTCGCTCTACGCCGATACACTCTAACTCATACATGATATTCGCTACAGCCGTGATTGCCGCTGTCTCTGCTCGCAGAATGCGCGGCCCGAGCGAGACAACCTGTGCTCCATGCTCCCGCGCAATGCGCGCCTCATCGACCGTTAGTCCGCCTTCAGGACCAATAAACACAACCACCGTGAGTGGCTCCACCGCCGGGGCCTCAGTATAGGCGGTTCGAGCCGCCTTTAGCGTTGTCCGCAGATGGTGTGCTTTTTCTTCTTCCCAGGGCATGAGAACTAATGCCCCCTCAGGCAACTCATCGAACACCCGGGCAAACGGTCGAACCGGTGCCAGTCCCGGGATCCGTGCACGACCACATTGCTCCGCTGCTTCCTGCACAATTCGTTGCCAGCGTTTCAACTTGGAGGAACCAACCTCGCCGAGTCCAGCCGTCGAACGCTGACAGATGGTTGGCACAAAGGTTGTCACTCCTAACTCCGTTCCCTTTTCAAGGATCAGTTCGAAACGGCCTGATGACTTCAACAATCCCTGGCACAAAATGACTTTCACCGTTGAGCCGGTCTTTCCCGGGGAACGCTGCTCAACCTGCACCTCAACACGAGAGCGCGAGAGGTTCATTACCGAGCAGAGCGCCTCATCTCCGCTGTTATCCAGCAGGACAAGGTGCTCCCCTTGCTGCAAACGTAAAACATCCCTCACCTGATGGGCAACGGTATCCGGTAAATCAAGCGTGGAGCCAGGTTGCAAAGGCAACTCTGGCGGGACAAAGAAACGATGCATAGACCCTCACAACCTTACTGATTATGCGGTGCGCTTTCGTAGCACAAGCGCGAGCCAATCTTCCATCATCACTTTTTCGACCAGTTCCAGCCCGGCAGCGTACAACGGCTCCTCGGCATCTTTCCGCCGTTCCTCAATAATGCCGCTGACGATTAGCAAGCCATCAGGAGCAAGCGTCTGTGCGAGTTGTGGGGCCATTCCTCCGATCACGTGGGCAATAATATTTGCCAGCACCAGATCATATTTACCTTCGTGCTGCTTTGCCGTCTGCTCGTCCAGCACCCCAAGCACCACATCGATGCGATCATCCAGATCGTTCATTTTCGCATTTTCGGCGGCGCTCTCGGCGGCAACGCTGCTGTTATCAATGGCATGCACATGAGCTGCTCCGAGCCTGGCGGCGGCAATCGCTAGAATGCCGGAACCAGTGCCCACATCCAGCACCTGCATTCCAGGCTTCACGCGCTTTTCCAGTTGTTCCAGACACATGCGCGTGGTTGGGTGCAGGCCAGTGCCAAACGCCATACCGGGATCAAGCGTCAGCACGACCTCCTCCGGCTTCGGGGTATAGTCACGCCATGAGGGACGAATTACCAGGCGCTTGCCAATCAACGTGACATGATAGTATTCTTTCCAGGCATTGGCCCAATCTTCCTCACTCACCGGGCGCGTTTCCAGATCACCGACCAGATGTGACCCGATCGCAGAGAAATGCCAGAGCGCTTCTCGCACGCGCAAACAGATATCCTCTTCCGTCCCATCAATAGGCACATATGCATGAAGTTTGACCGGCTGACCCTCCAGCACGCGATACGCCTGACCCTCTTCATACAGCTCTATTGGCTGTTCGATCACCACACCATCCGGGCTGTAGCGATTCAAGAGTTCACTGACCGACTCGACTGCATCAGGATGAGAGGTAACCGTAAGTTCTAACCAACGCATAGTATTTCCTGTTCTCCAAGTAGATAATGTTTCCCTTATACAAGGGGTTCCTACCGTGCGTCCGACAACGCCAGCGGTAAGAGATAATATCCATACGTCCGTGTGATACGAAAACCACAGGATTGATAGAGTTGAAGAGCGGGAATATTCGTTGTATTCACCTCAAGCTTGACCTTCCATTGCTCATCATGAGGCAGTGAACGTATCGCTTCTTCGAGCAAGACACGCCCATAGCCACGCCCCCGATACTCGGGTTTTATGATGAGGCTGTAGAACCAGCAGGTCCACTCATTACGATCCCAATCCAGACGAACAACGCCAACCGCTTCCCGACAACTGACAGCACCCTCACCAAAAGTCAGCAGATAATAGGAACAGTGGGGATTAGACCAGCAACTCTCAACTCGCTGGCGAATGTGCGCCGACGACTTTTGAGAAATGTCCGCCAGAACAGAGATCACCTTCTCCATCTCATCGTCTTGTGCAGGTTGAAACGAAAGGCGGTCATCAAAGGCAAAGCGTTCCTGAAACGTCGCGAGCTCCATTTCATGCTCGGCACGAGCAAGCGAAGCGCCAAGTGCGGTCAGAAAGGCCTTGCCACCCGCCGCCCCCTCCTCACAAATGAGCTGCAACTGCGTGGCGCCAGCCGCGCGTAAAACAGCCTGAGCCTGTGCCACCAGTGCCCGGGCGATCCCTCTCCGCCGATAGGCCGGGTGAACCATCACACTCAGCTCCCTCTCCTCAACTCCTTCAGCATACAGATAGCCAGCAAGCCTGCCATCCTCGTACAAGAGAAAATGAGTTTTGAGCTCGGGATCCCGCAGATCCTTTTCAAGCAGGCGCATATGCAAATTTTCATACCTGTTGCACGCATCAGCAAGCTTCAGGATTGCAACGACATCCTCTGCGGTGAGCGAGCGCTTCTCGATTGGGCCATCTATTCTTTCAATCATTGAATCCATCCAATCAAGCCCCCTTTCAAACTCAAACGGCGGGCAGACAAAGGGCGCAAGTCATTGTATCACTGAATGCGTTCAGGTACAAAACCTTGCGCCCGCTAGAAGGGTATGCTCGCATTGAGACGTTCTATTTAGAAAACGGCCGGTTCCATGTATTCTCCGAAGACGGTGCGGAATACATCCATAATCTCGCCTAGAGTTGCATAGGCTTTCACCGCATCCAGAATAAATGGCATGGTATTCTCTGTTCCTTCGGCCGCGCAACGCAACCGGTCCAGAGCCTCTCGAACCGCTCCCTGATCTCGCTCACGACGAATCCGATTCAGGCGCTCAAGGTGTACTTTCTGTCCTTCGTAATCAACATAGAGCGTCGGTACAGGAACCTCTTCATCCATGACATATTCATTGACGCCGACAATGACACGCTTTTTCGCATCAATTTCCTGCTGATACCGATAGGCAGACTCAGCTATTTCACGCTGGAAGAAGCCATTCTGGATACAGGCAAGCACACCACCCAGTGAGTCAATCTGCTCGATATAGGCCAATGCCGCACGCTCGGTTTGATCGGTCAGCTCCTCAAGAAAGTAGGAACCACCAAGCGGATCAACGACGTTCGCCACGCCGCTCTCATGCGCGATAATCTGTTGTGTGCGTAGCGCGATCAAGGCCGCTTTCTCGGTGGGAAGAGCCAGCGCCTCATCAAGTGAATTGGTATGCAGCGATTGTGTACCCCCCAGTACAGCCGCCAGCGCCTGAATAGCGGTCCGCACGATATTGTTTTCCGGTTGCTGTGCGGTCAATGAGACGCCTGCTGTCTGCGCGTGGCAACGCAACATCATTGAGCGCGGATCTTTGGCTCCATAGCGCTCCTTCATTAACCGTGCCCAGAGTCGACGAGCAGCTCGAAACTTGGCAATCTCCTCAAAGAAGTCGTTATGGACATCAAAGAAGAACGAGAGCCTCGGCGCGAACTCATCAATCTTCAGCCCACGCTCAAGGGCGGCATCCACATAGGCCAGCCCATCGGCAAGGGTAAAAGCAAGCTCCTGCACGGCGGTCGCTCCCGCCTCACGGATATGATACCCGCTGATACTGATCGTGTTCCACTTCGGCATAAAGCGCGTGCCGAACTCAATAGTATCAACAACCAGGCGCAGCGAAGGTTCCGGCGGAAACAGAAACTCTTTCTGGGCAATATATTCCTTCAGGATATCGTTCTGTAAGGTACCCCCGAGTGAGGCCATCGGGAAGCCCTGCTTCTCAGCATTCGCGATATACATCGCCCAGAGCACCGGCGCGGGGCTATTAATGGTCATAGAAGTAGTAATCTTATCCAGAGGCAAATCTGCAAAGAGGATCTCCATATCGGCCAGAGAAGAGATCGCGACGCCACATTTACCAAACTCTCCGGCCGCTTTCGGGTGATCGGTATCGTAGCCATAGAGCGTCGCCATATCGAACGCGGTAGAAAGGCCGGTCTGCCCCTGCTGGAGCAGGTACTTGAAGCGCCGGTTCGTATCCTCGGCGGTGCCGAAGCCAGCGAACATACGCATTGTCCAGGGTTTCGCCCGGTACATGGTAGGCTGCACGCCCCGTGTATAGGGGTAAGTGCCCGGGAATCCCAGATCACGGGTATAATCCAGATTTTGATTGTCCAGTGGCGTATAGAGCCGCTGCACCGGTACACTGGATGTCGTCATCAGATTCTTTCGCTCTGGGACCCGCTCGATCGATTTTTGCACGGCCGTCGCTTCCCACTCGGCCTTGTTGACCGTCAGGCGTTCCAGTTCGGCCTTATCAAAAAGGGTTCCCTGTTTCACAGACGGCTCAGTCGGTTTTTGCTCAATCATTGAACGCTCTCTCCTCTGCGAGTTAGCACGGTCAGCAAGGGCACGCGCCCGTTTCTCCAATATTGTATCATAGACCGAATTTTCATTGTATGGTACTGCTCCTATGCAGAAAACACAGCGATAGACGCCTTCTTCTTGTGCTCCCTGTTTTTCTGGCACCGGAATACTGCGGGGAGAGCGCCTTTGAAGAATACACGCCCTCCCTCTCTCATTCTACAGGACTCAGACCTCAACCGTCATCGCGACTGCTCCACCGCCACCCAGACAAAGTGTTGCCAATCCACGTCCACCGCCCCGCCTGCGCAGCTCATAGATCAGCGTCGTCAGAACACGCGATCCGCTGGAACCAATCGGGTGGCCCAGAGCGATCGCGCCACCATTCACGTTCACCCGTGACCAATCCCAATCGAGCTCTTTCCCATTCGCAAGCGTCTGAGCCGCGAACGCCTCGTTCACCTCAATCAAATCAAAATCATTGATCTCTAATCCAGTCCGCTCAAGCACTCGGCGCACGGCTCGTGTTGGAGCGGCGAAGATATAGCGAGGCGTGATCGCAGCCGAGGCATAGCCCGTAATACGCGCCAGCACATTCAGGCCGTGCGCTTTCGCGAACGCCTCATCCACCACAACGGTCGCGGACGCGCCATCACTTAAGCCGGGGGCGTTGCCTGCCGTTACGGTGCCTCCTTCAAGGAAAGCGGGCTTCAGCTTCGCCAGCGCTTCCGCCGAGGTATCGCCACGAATCGGCTCATCCGTATCAACGACGATAGTGCCCTTTTTCTGCTTGATCTCAATGGGGATGATCTCATCCTTAAAGCGTCCGGCCTGGGTCGCGGCCAGGGCTTTCTGATGGCTGCTCAACGCGAACTGGTCCTGTGCCTCGCGTGAAATCCCGAACTTTTCCGCAATGATCTCGGCCTCATTCCCCATATGAATGTCTTCAAAGGCGCACCAGAGGCCGTCATGCACCACCGCATCGATCAGCTTTCCGTCACCCATGCGATAGCCGGTTCGCGCCTTCGGCAACAGATAAGGGGCATTGCTCATGCTCTCCATGCCACCCGCAACAAATGCCTGACCATCTCCGGCGCGAATCGCCTGCGCCGCCAGCATCACTGCCTTTAAGCCGGACCCGCACACCTTATTGATCGTAAAGGCGGGCAGATCCTCAGGTAATCCGGCATGAATGGCCGCCTGCCGGGCGGGCGCCTGTCCCAGGCCCGCGGAGACGACATTACCCATAATCACTTCATCCAGGCTGGCTGGATCGATCCCGGCACGACGTACCGCTTCTTTTATTGCAATAGCGCCCAGATCGATGGCGCTCAAACTTGCAAGACTCCCTAAAAATTTTCCCGTCGGCGTCCTCGCCGCTCCTACAAGAACGGGAATATGTTCTGTCATAAAACCCTCCCTGGGATGCAGAATTCTATCACGACATTGTGACCCGTAACGAAAAACAAAGTACTGCCATTTCTGGCCTGTTTCATTGTATCCCCTTGCATGATACCTGGTCAAATGAGCAACATAGCAAACTGCCGCTCTTCTCGCCGCTCATAGACGCTTCCAGCAAAGAGCAGCGCTCCGGTTTCCTCAGACTCCCTCAACCGCTCTATAGATCAGGCTCATTTCACCCTATTCATATGATGTTACAGTATAGAGCAATGCACTACCGCATAGTTATATATATCCTTTTTATATCTATAGATGCGGAACATGCTGCACTCCTGCACAGGCAGGAGCCAGAGTATCACCGGGTGAAGTCGAAGGGAGGTTAGAAGACCTTATGCCCACATGCCCAAAGAACACGAGCAGAGTGTCTCTGAAAGAGTTGTTTCTACCTGTCAGTATTCTGCTCACCCTCATCGGGACAGCGCTGCTTCAGTGCCTGTATACGCCTCCGCTTCAGGCGCTGACTCCGCTGACTATCCCGGGTTCGCTCTCCCCCCTGCTCCCCGTTAGCCTGCTCAAAGGAGAGAGCCAGAGCACGCAACCACTTACTATTTCCCTCGGTTTTCGTCCGCGCAACGAAGATCTGTTCAACGCCTATATCGAAACTCTGAATGCGGGTGGATCGCCCCCCATGCTGACATCACAGCAGTTCAACGCGCTTTTTGCCCCTAATGAAAGCGCCTATCAGCAAGTTCGGGCCTATCTTGAAAGCGCTGGCTTTCACGTTCAGAACACCTACCAGCACCGATTGCTCCTGACCGCCACAGGTACCGCTGAACAGGCAGAACAAACCTTTGGCGTCAATATTCAGAATTATGCCGCGCCAGATGGCCATCAGTACTACGCAACGAATCGTGAACCCCGCTTGCCAGCACGGTTAGCCTCATTTATCTCCGGTATTACCGGACTCAATAACGCGATTCAATGGGAGCACAGCACCCGTATCACAGCTCGCCCCCTTGAGAAAAGCGCCCGTGGGGCAGAGCTCGGCTGCCCGGGCCCTGGAGAACGCTATTATCTTCCCGAGCAGATCGCCCGGGCCTACGGCTTCGATTCACTATATGAGCGGGGCCTGCGTGGAGAAGGACAGACCATCGCCCTCTTTGAGCTTGATGATTACTCGACCACCGATCTTGATACCTATAGTGCCTGCTATGGAGACAGCCAGACCTCTATTGAACAGGTTCTTGTTGGCAACGGCCCGGAGCGCAGCGGCCCCGGCTTACTGGAAGTCGAGCTTGATGCGGAACAGGTATTGAGTATGGCCCCGGGTCTTCGTACCCTGAAAATCTATGAAGCATCCAATACGCCCGCTGGCGTGCTGGACGCCTGGAGCCGCATTGTTGAAGACCGCGTGCCGGTCGTCAGCAATAGTTGGGGTGTCTGTGAGGATCTGGCAGATCCAGCAATGCTCAAACAGGAAAACACCCTCTTGAAGGCCGCCGCCCTTCAGGGTCAGAGCATTTTTGTTGCCTCGGGCGATAGTGGTAGTTCCGCCTGCGCGCATGCCAATCCAGCGCTGAAGCAGCTCAATGTCAGTGATCCCGCCTCTCAGCCCTTTGTAACAGCAGTGGGAGGAACCAGCCTGGAATTGAACAGCGACTCAACCTATAAAAGCGAATCCGTCTGGAATCATCCGACTGAAAACACGCCCTCACCTCGCATCGGAGCCTCAGGAGGCGGAATCAGCCACTACTGGGCAGCTCCTTCCTGGCAACAAGCGCCCGGAGTGATTAACCCGCATACAAGCGCGGCCCCCTGCCAGGCCGGCAACGGGCGCATCTGCCGTCAGATTCCCGATATCGCCTTGCATGCCGATGCAAGTAAGGGTTACCTGATTTATTGCTCGGTCCCATCAGCAGGCTGCAACAAAATGAAGCCCTGGCTCGCAGTTGGTGGCACCTCGGCAGGCGCTCCTATCTGGGCGGCCTTTACCGCTATTACCAATCAACAGTTACAGAAACATGGGGGAGGTCGTGTCGGCTTCTTGAATCCCCTGCTCTACAGACTGGCCTCCAATCCGGCAAGCTATCAGGCCGCCTTCCACGACATCACAACCGGCAACAACGACTTCAACGGCTGGCATCAGGGAACATATCCAGCCACCCGCAACTATGATCTCGCGACCGGCTTAGGCAGCCTTAAGGCCGATCAGCTCCTCTCCTATCTGGTCCAGTTGCGGCAAACGAGACGATAACACTTGCACAAAACGAAAAAGGGAGCTGCCCCGGCAGGCGCTCCCTCTGTCTTTCTCATTACCAGGTTCATGGCAGTTGCCAGACCTTTGCATCCGTAAACTGGGCGCTGGTAATGGAATCTTCATTGACAACGACAACCCCTACGTGTCCGGTCGTAAAGGTAGAATCGTTTGCCTCGTTGAGCAATTGGCCATTGGTAAACAACTGAATCTTGCTCCCGACAGCGGTCACGCCAAGGCGGATCGGGCCTTGCGCGTCGAAGTTTGCAATGGTGCCTTTCACGATTGTCGTCATGCGATCGGCTTTACTATACTTGCTCAGCGAATAATACCCATCAGTATAGATCATGAAGAGATAATACCGGCTTTCACTTACATTGGAGCGGAATGCAATGCCGCCACCCGCCCCTGTAAGGTTCTTCATCGTGACCTCAAACGAGAAATCCGAGAAATTCTGCTTGGTCGCTGTGCAGGCAGCAAAGGTCTTGGTATTCAGCACATGATCCGTATAAGTACCATTTTGAAAGGCACAATACTCGTCAGTGAGCCACTGATTCCCCTTGTTATTATCCGTCAAGGGATCATCCAGAACCAGGTTTGAGCTAAACGGAAAGTGGGTGGCGAGATAGGTTGCGGTCGCCTGCACCTGTGCGGTTGCGGTCGCCTGCTCATTCTTCGTCTGCGCGGTTGCGGTCGCGTTGATATTATTCTGATTGGTGACATACAGAGCTCCACCGATGGCCGACGCAGAAACAACCAGCAAAATACAGACCGCCACAATAATAAACACAGTGCGTTTGCCCGATGGCCGCTTTGGAGGAGGGCCCATCGGAGGCATCGGAGTATAGGTAGGGCCGGGAGTGGGCACCGGTCCATACTGAGGCGATGATGTCCCCATATGTGAGGGATATGCTGGCTGCGTATACGGGTTATATGGATCAACCGGGTTACCCTCTGGTGACGGTTGACCGCTGCCATAATTGGTCTGCGGCTGATATGGACCTGGTTGCTGGGGGTTCGGCTGATAATTCATAATACACTGCTCCTCGAACGTGAAAAATGTCAATCTCAAGCGAGATAACTAAAATCCTGACTTGCCAGATGGGTCGTTTTCTCCCTTAGAGACGCTTGGTCGCAAGTGAAGAGCAGCGGTGTGCTGTTTCCCCTGGGAAAAACAAGCGTCCTCACCCGCCAGAAAATCTGACATGCCCCCCCACGTTCTCCCCCCCGCAAATTGATCAATATATATGTACAATAGCGTAGAAAGAAACAGAATCATATGAACTACTTCACAGATGAGCAGGAGCGTTCTGGCATTCTGCTTTCGGTGCGCCTCTACACACAAAACGACAGACATCCAACACTTCTATTTATACCTGAGGAGATAGCGGAAAACAACACCGGAGATACACAGGGAGAACTTCTTTCTGAAATAGCGTTTTTTTTTCAGAACACAGGTTATCTCGCAACGAGCTCTACCATAGAGAGAGAGGCGCTTACGCTTCTGTGGCGAATACCAATACCTTCCAGACAAAGGCAAGTTAGCCGATGAAGAGAAAACAGCGCCGTTCTTCCTTAAAAACAAAACACTTCACTTTTCCCACAAAAAGACACAGTTACGTTGTGCTTTCTCTCTTGTATGATATTTTTTCAGATCTCCCATTTCGTCATAGAGGGACTTGAGAATACTATAAAAAGAATGCAGGAGGGAGTCAATTGGAGCAAACATGAAGTAAACACACAACTATTTCTTCTTAAAGAAACCTGTCACTGCACCTTTCATGCTTTATTTTCGCACAAGAAATGTCATACCGTTTTTATTTTTTACTACATCTTTTCCTGACAAAGATCCGAAACTTTATACTAGAGAAGACCCTGGTTGCAGGATTTCAGGAATGCTAGAACAGGAGCAACACCGTGGGCTGTATGGTTGATTTACTGGTCGCCCGACGTCACCCTGGTACCATCAGTCGCCAGAGCATTGAAGCGCTTTTTTCTGCGCTTATAGAGGAGCAGATTGTCACCCTGCCATGCGCACTACTCAGCGGTGACCTTGAAATCAACTCCTCGCTCAGCATCGCTCATTTGAATTTGCACCTCGCACCACAGATTCAAAAACCGATCGTAGCAGAGGGTAAAGAAATCATTGTTCATTATCATGGGAAAGAGCCAACAGCGCTGCTCCATGCCCTGCACGACCTTCCCTATGAAAAAAGCAATCTATGTTTCTGGTTTACAGGCTTTCATCCAGATTTTATAGCACGTCATCCGTCATTCGCCAAAATGACAGATGTTTTATTGTTTGCTCTCACCACTCCGCATATGCTACATTGCATTGACGTCACAACCTTTTATTCCAGCCCAATCTACTATGTGCGCTACGGCCTCAGAGCAATGGGACACAAAAAAGCCGATCTTCAGGGGACCCGGCTTCTCTCATTGTTACAGCAGAGTTTTGGCGCAGAAATAATCGTAGACTACGACGTTTTACCGTAGAGGGTCACCCGCCCTATCGGGGATCGCCAGGCTATCCGGCTGGCGATCCTTTTTTCTCTGCCCTTGTCATTCCCCCTACAGAACGCTATACTAACCTTGCCTGACAAACGAAAAGCAAGAGGGAACAGGGTACACGATGAATAGTTACGATCCGATAGCGACTTTTTATGATATAGAGCATGCGCACTTTGTTGAAGATCTGGACATGTATCACAACTACGCTGAACTCGGTGGAGGCTCGATTCTAGAGCTGGCCTGTGGAAGTGGGAGGGTATTGCTTCCGCTGGCCGAAGATGGCTACGAGGTTACCGGCGTCGATACCTCGGCCCAGATGCTAGAACGGGCGCAACAGGCGCTGGCAGAAGCTGGCGTTGCTCAGCGTGTAACCCTTGTTCAACAGGACATCAGTCAACTTACCCTGGGAAAGAAGTTTCATCTGGCGTTTATTGCCCTGGGCTCATTCGCCCATATCACGACGCGCGCCAAACAGCAGCAGACCCTCGCAGCCATTCGAGCGCACCTGAATCCGGGCGGCACCTTTCTCCTTGATTTGAGCAACAGCGATATTCGCTATATGGAGAATATGGGCGGCCAGTTGATTCATCAGGGAACATGGAAGCTGGAAGATGGCTCAATGCTCACCCACTTTGTCAGCCCCGCCGCCTCCACAGATCGACATCTGCTGGAATTGACACATTTCTATGATTGCTATACGCAGGGCGGCCCGATCCAGCGCACAACCACTACAACCTATCACTACCTGTTTGAACGCAGCGAAATTGAGCTTCTGTTAGAGCAGGCAGGCTTCACCATCAAAGAGATACTTGGCGACTATGACTTCAGCCCCTTCCGGCTCGATAGTCCCCGCCTGATCTGCGTCGCGACG
>Ga0164243_10000380_pt1 | contig 87818 bp, 75 predicted proteins | sample OricompcompostOP_FD_108781 | JGI IMG/M metagenome (GOLD analysis project Ga0164243, IMG submission 108781) | Organic Plus compost microbial communities from Emeryville, California, USA - Original compost - Organic plus compost (OP) | ecosystem: Engineered > Solid waste > Mixed feedstock >... | reverse complement strand
GATGTCCGCCTTGCCGCCGAGTGCGCGGTCGGAGGCGGCGACGGGCTCCTCGACGTCGCAGACGAAGGCGGTCGCGCCCATTTCCAGCGCGCGCTGTTCCTGGAAGCGGGCGATGTCCTGCACCACCACTTTGGATGCGCCCATCCGCCGCGCCCAATAAGCGACGCCGAGCCCGATCGGCCCGGCGCCGAGCACCAGCACCCGGTCGCCCGGCTGGATTCCGGACAGCATCACCCCGTGGAGCGCCACTGCCAGCGGCTCGACGATCGCGCCGTCGGCGATCGAGGTGCTTGCGGGTAGCAGCACGCACTGCCGCTCGGTCGTCGTCGCATATTCGGCATAGCCGCCGCCCTGCAGCGCCATGCCGACCGAGCACCAGGCGGGCTCGCCGGCGAGGCAGGAAGGGCACTGGCCGCAGCTGCGCAGCGGCACCACCGACACCAGGTCGCCCGTCCTCAGCCGCTCGACGCCGTTGCCGGTCGCCACCACCTCGCCCGCGAATTCGTGCCCCAGGATCGCGCCGGGCGAAGTTCCGAATGCCGGATCCTCGCTCATGTGCAGGTCGGATCCGCAGATGCCGCAGCGCCCGACCTGGACGACGACCTCGCCGGCGCCGGGGGTCGGATCGGGCACGCTCTCGACGGCGAGCGGCTGGTGCAGCGCCTGGAAGACTGCCGCCTTCATGCCGGCTTAGGGGTCCCGAGGAACATGCCGCCGTCGATCACCAGATGGCCGCCGGTCATATAGTCGGAGGCGTCCGAGGCGAGGTAGAGCGCCAGCGGCTTGATCTGATAGGTTTCGGCCATGCGGCCGAGCGGGACGTAGCTGTCCCAGGTCTTGCGCACCTGCGGGTCTTTCTTGACCCAGCCGCCGCCGATGTTGGTGACGAACGGCCCCGGTGCGATGGCATTCACGCGGATGCGATGGGCGGCGAGCTCGAGCGCCAGGTGGCGGACCATGTGCATCACGCCCGCCTTGGCCGGCATGTAGGGAAGGCCGACGATGGCCTCGCAGACGATCGCGGCATTGGAGGAGGTGGCGATGATCGATCCGCCGCGGCCGCCCGCCTTCATCAGCCGGGCCGCCTCGCGGATCGTGTAGAAGACGCCGGTCAGGTTGACCTTGATCGTCCGCTCCCAGCGTGCGGGGTCGAGCGTGTCGACCTGTCCCTCCGGATTGCGATTTCCGTCCGGCGTCCAGAAGCCGGCGCCGGGATCGATCCCGGCATTGGCGAAGGCGATGTCCAGCCCGCCGTAGGCGGCGGCATGGGCGTCGAAGACCGCCTTGGTGCGGTCGAGATCGGAGACGTCGAGCTGGTCGGCCCGGGCCTCATGGCCTTCGTCCCGCAGGCGCGCCGCCTCCCGCTCCGCGCCTTCGCCGTCGATGTCGGTGAGCGTCACCTTCGCTCCGGCTTCCGCCATCGCCTCCGCATAGGCGAGGCCGATGCCGGAAGCGGCGCCGGTGACGATCGCGGAGCGCCCCTCGATGTTGAACTGGTCGAGCGTCTTCACTGCGTCCTCCCGCTCGGGGCTAGATGTAGAGCTGCGGATTGATCGGGATGCCGTGCTCCTCGCAATAGCTCTCATAGTGGTTGATGAACCACCAGACGTCGAGCGTCTCCACGAAATTGCCGTCGGCATCGTAGAACTCGTTGGCGCCCTGCATCCAGAACAGCGCCTTCATCCCGTTGGGATCGTCGGTGACCAGGGTGTGGGCCGTTCCCGGTGTCTCGGTGATGAACTCTCCGGGGCGGCACACCCAGTCATATTCCAGGTAGCGGAAGCTGCCCTCGAGCCCGATGGCCCACACGGGGCCGCGATGCTTGTGGGTCCCGATAACCCCGGGCGCCTTGATCCACAGTATGTTGCAATAGACGTTCTGGCGCACGTCGAAGGCGAGGTGCCGGATCGCCGCATTGTCGCCGAACGGCACCCACGGGCTCTCCGCCTCGCTGCCGCCGACATAGGTGCCTTCCTTGCCCCGGCTCAGGATCCGGCTCTTATAGAGCTCGGGCACGTCGACGATCTTGTAGGCGCTGCTCGGCGGCGCGCTCATCGACCGGGTGGGGGAGCTGCTTGCGGCTTCGGCCGCCTGGGCGGGAATATGGTCATCCATGGCGCGTTCCTTGGATCGGACGGAGGTCAGCGGAACAAGGTCTCGACATAGTCGGCCCCGATCCCGTTCGAGGCATAATGGGCCTTCGCCTGGGCGATATAGTCGTGGACGTCGTAATAGCCGGCGGCATTGCCCTCGTCGTCGAGCCAGATCAGCGGCCCCTGGACCACGAAGAACACCTTCATCGGCTCGCCGCTGTCATAGGCGACCAGCGTATGCCCCTCTCCCGGGGTCTCGTATATGAAGTCGCCCGCGGTCGCGGTCCAGTCATGCTCCAGATAGCCCCATTTGCCGGAGATGGTGTAGGCGAAGATCTGGTGCGGATGGTAATGGCGGTTCACCAGCCCCGCGCTCTTGGCCATCAGTATGTCCGCCCACATGTTGCGCTGGGGCGAGATCCATATCGGGCGCGAGAAGACGGTCTCGTTGAACGGGACGAAATAGCGCTCGTCGCTGTTTGCCGGATCCTTGACGAACATTTCGGGCAGGGCATCGGGCTTGAAGCTGTTGTCGATCGGCTTGATGCCCTTCCAGAATTCGGTCGCGGCTTCTTCGGGCACGGCAGGCTCCTGACTTTGGAAATCACAGGAGGAGGGGGCGTGAGTCACGCCCCCTCCAGCTTACTCAGAATTTGACGCCGAGTCGCGCGTACCATTCGGCCGGCCGGCTGTAGGTGCCATAGGCCTGGCCGCCCGCATATTGCGCCTGTCCGGTGACCAGATAGCGGTCGTCGGTCAGGTTGGTGCCGCCGATCGTCAGGTTCCAGCGATCGTCCGGAGACCGGTACTGGACGCTGGCGTTCAGGATGTCGGTGGCGCCGCGCATCAGCAGGAAATAGCCCTCGGTGTCGTTCTTGAGCTTGCTCGTATGGGTATAGTCCGCGAGCAGCACGATCGCGCCACCGTTGCCGAGCCGGATCTCGTAGCGTGGGCTGATGTTGAACTTCCACTTGGGCGTCTTCGGCAGTGTCGCACCGGGGATCACGCCATAGCGGCCGAAGATCGGATCCGAATCCGGCGCCACCTGCGCGCCGAGGTCGACGCTGGTGTAATAGGCGTCGAGATGGCCGATCGAGCCGTTGATGGTGAAGCCGGCGACCGGCGCCGCCACCGCCTCGATCTCGAAGCCCTTGATCCGGGCGTTGCCGGCATTCTGGATGGTCGGCGAAACGCCCTGCTGGAAGTTCAGCTGGATGCCCTTGTACTTGGTCGTGAAGGCTGCGGCATTGAGCTGCAGCATCCGGTCGAACAAGGTCGACTTGACGCCGACCTCGAAGGTCTCGGCGGTCTCCTCGTCGAAGTCCGGCGCGAAGGGCAGGGGATTGGACAGGCGCGTCGTCCACCCGCCCGTGCGATAGCCGCGCGACCAGGATCCGTAGACCATCACATCGTCATTGGGATGGATCTGGACGCCGGCCTTGGGGGAGAAGTTGTTGAACTTCTTCTTCTGGGTCCCCGCGACATAGTAGCGCAGCGGCTCGCCCGGAACCGGGAAGCCGGCGGCGATCCGGCATTCCTCGCTGATCGGCGTGAGGTCGAGGCACTCGGGCACGCCGAGGAACTGCATGATCTTGTAGTTGAGGCCGTTCACGTCGGACTGGAAGCCCTCGAACGACTTGTTCTCATGCGTGTAGCGGCCGCCGAGGGTCAGGCCGATCAGGTCGTTCACCCGGAAGTCGATCTGGCCGAAGAGGGCGTAATTCTCCGTCTCCAGATCATTGGGGCCGTCCACCTGCAGCAGGCCTTCCGCGAAGGTCACATAGTCGTGAAGGTCGCCCTTCTCCTTGAAGTAATAGGCGCCCAGGACATAGTTGAGCCGGTTGTCGAGCGCCTTGCCGAGCACCTGCAGTTCCTGGCTGAACTGCCATTGGTTCATCGAGAAGCTGGTGTGCAGGAAGTTGAGCGGCGAACCGTCGAGGTCCATGCCCACCGTCCAGTGCAGCTCGCGATAGGCGGTGATCGACTTCAGCTGGACATCGTCGCTGAGATCGAACGAGACCGTGCCGGCGAAGCCGTAGGTCTCGAGGTCGGAGAAATTGTTGCCCGTCGCATAGCTCTTGTCGATGTCGTCGGTCAGGAAACGGTCGTCATAGGGCACCCGGTCGTTGTCCGGATTGCCGTCGATATTGACTCCGAACAGCGGCGGCAGGTCGACGATGCTGTTGATGCCGCCGATGCCGCCGGCAGCGGCGAAGGGCGGCGGGCCGTCGCCGCAGCTGGGATCGACGATTCCCTCGATCGCGCAATTGTAGGTGCCGGCAAAGACGAACGGCACCGTCTTGATCAGCGTGTTGGCGATCTGGGCCTGGTCGATCTTGCTGTAGTCGCCGCTCAGCACGACCCGCAGCGGCCCCTCGTCCCACAGCAGCTTGCCGCGTAGGTTCCAGCTCTCGTCGCCGCCCTCGCGACCGAGGCCGATGTTGCGATAGCCGGCCGCCCGCATGGAGGTGATCGGCTCGACGTTGAAGTCGATGGCGCCCGGATAGGCGACGCGCTTCAGATAGCCCTTGCGGTCCTTGACCGAGAAGGAGAGCGAGGAGGACAGGCCGTCCGCCAGCGGAATGTCGGTGGTGCCGCGCACCTGGATCAGGCTGTAGCTGCCGACCGTCACGTCGCCGAGGAAGCGGAACTCGTCGCCGGGATCGTGGGTCACGATCGAGATCGCGCCGCCGATGGTGTTGCGGCCGAACAGGGTGCCCTGCGGCCCCTTCAGGACCTCGATCCGCTCGACGTCGGCCAGTTCCTGGTTCGCGCCGACCGAGCGCGCCAGATAGACGCCGTCCAGATAGACGCCGACGCCGGGGTCGATGTTGAAGGCAAAGTCGTTGGCGCCGATGCCGCGGATGAAGGCCGAAAGCACCGCGCCGGAACCGGAGAAGGGGGTGCCCGCGTCGAGCGTCACGTTGGGCGCGATGTTCGACAGCTGCGACACGTCGGCGACGGCGCGTTCCTGCAGCGCTTCCGCGGTGAAGGCGGAAATGGCGATCGGCACGTCCTGCACATTCTCGCTGCGCTTCTGCGCGGTGACCACGACTTCCTGGATGCCCCCAAAACTCTCGGGCGCCTCAGCCGCTTCCTGTGCCCAGGCCGGCGTCGTCACCGCCAGCGTGGCTACCGACGCAAGAAGAAACTTACTGTTCATGCATTGCCCTCCCTGAATGCTTCTGCTTTGCCGGATGCGTCGCGCAGGCGTAGGGCCTCGGGCCGTGTGGCCCCGCTTCGGCGCATCCCCGGCCCATTATACCGGGGCTGCGGGAATTCGACCCGGACGGGAGCGCACAACAAGCCGTCCTATCGCGCTCCAGACCCGGCCGGTCCGGTCCGGTTCAGTTCAGGCCAGGGTTCGTGTTCGCCACTGGGTCGGCGACAGGCCGAAGCGCTTGCGGAACATCCGGGCGAAATAATCCGGATCGCGGAAACCGCACATCCAGGCGATCTCCGACGTGCGATAGCCGGTCCTCGCGCTGTCGAGCAGAAGCTGGCTGGCCCGGTCGAGGCGCACGCCGTTGAGGCAGCCGACGAAGGTCATTCCCGCTTCGGCGAGCAGGGACTGGAGATAGCGCCGGGATATCCCGGCTTCCCGGGCGACCTGGTCGATGTCCAGCTGCGGATCGGCATAGCCATCCTCGATGATCGCGAGGATGCGGCGGCGGACCCTGCTGCGGTGCGATCCGCTTCCCGCCGGCCGCTGTCCCACGGCAAGGGCGAGCAGCGCACCGACCTGGTCGGCGAGCATCGCCCGCGGCAGGGTCGCGCTGCCGATCTCGTCGGCCATGGCCGTCAGCAGCTTGCCCAGCGGCGCGCCCCATGAACCGGTCGTGGGGAACGGCTGGGCCACCGCCGTCCAGGGTTCCGGAATCCAGCGTTCCAGCCAGGATTGCGGCATCACCAGGTCGATCGCCGCATGGGCGTCCTGGGTGCGCATTTCGTAGGAGCGGGTGTTGTCCAGCAGCACGAATTCGCCCTGCTTCAGCGTGAAGTCCCGGTCGGCGACCCGTGTCTGGAAATGTTTGCTCCGACTGAAGAGCAGCTGGAACATCGGGTCGGATGCCTTCTCGCCCCGATGGATGATCTGCTGCTCGGTGGCGCGGACCGTCAGCAACGCGACCGGTCCGAGCATGATGGTCTGCTGCTCCGCGGCGAAACGGGTCGGATCGGGGACCTTGATGTCCATCGACGCGATCATGCTCGATGCCCAATCGCGCCAGCGCAGGAATGCCGCTTCGCGGGGCATTCCCGTCGACGACCAGCTGTGGTCCATGGCGCGACTTGCAGGGGTAGCCATAGAATTGCCCTCGGCTTTCCGAGTTGACTGGGTCAGGCCGGACGGGTCGCCGCTCCCGGCGCAGCGCGATGCAGCGACCCGTGCCCGCCGGCGGACGGGAGGCCGGCCGGCCTCCCGCATCCCGCACTAGATGTAGAGCTGCGGGTTGATCGGAATCCCATTCTCCCTGCAGTAGCTTTCATAGTGGTTCATGAACCACCAGACGTCCGCGGTTTCGACGAAATTGGCGTTTTCGTCATAGAAGTCGATCGCGCCCTGCATCCACCCGAACAGCTTCGTGCCCTCTGGATGTTCGGTCACCAGAGTGTGGGATTCGCCGGGCACTTCCTGGATGAAGGCGCCCGGGGTCGCGACCCAGTCATATTCCAGATAGCGTGCGCTGCCTTCGAGGCAGACCATGACTATCCGGCCGCGGTGGTAATGGGTGCCGATGACGCCTGGGCCCTTCATCCACAGGATATTGCTGTAGGTGTTGGATCGCACGTCGAAGGCGAGATGCTTGATCGCCGCGTTCGGGCCGAACGGCACCCACGGGCTGTCCACCTCGGTGGGGCCGACGAAGGTACCCTTCATTCCCCGGGCCGCCGCCAGCTCCTTGTGGGGATCGGGCACGTCGACGATGCGGAAGGCGGTCGAAGGCGGGGCTTTCAACTTGGTGGCCATGAGTCTCTCCCGATTTTTGTGTACCTGGTTACGTAAAGGCTTAGACCGGCTGCTGTTCGGAAGCCAGTCTGCTCAGGCGGCTCCTGCCAGGCCTGTGGCGGATGCCTTCGCGGCCTGGCGCCGCTTGCGTGGCGCCGTCTCCCTCAGGCCCAGGGCGATCAGCCCGGACAGGATGGCGAGCCCGACCATGATCCACAGGGGCGCGGACAGGTCGTAGCGGTCGGCCGCCACGCCCGCGATCGACGGCGCCAGCACGCCGCCGAGAATCTCGCCGCTGCCCATGCACAGTCCGAGAACGGTGGCGGCGAAGCGCGGGTCGACGCTCTCGGAGGGGACGGTCGCCATGAACAGGGGGAAGATGCCGTTGAGGCACCAGCCGAAGAAGAAGATCGCCGCCAGGATCCAGATCGATCCGTCGAAATACATGGCGCCGAGCGGCAGGATGATGCCGATGAAGGGGGCCGCGATCATCACCGGCCGGCGCCCGATGCGGTCCGACAGGCCGGCGACGGCGAAGCTGCCGATGGTCGCCGAAATGCCGAGCGTCCCCATCAGCCAGCCTGCCTGGGTCGGGGTGAAGCCGCGCATCTGGGTAAGGAACAGGGGCATGAAGGCCCAGCAGGTGACCAGATAGGAGACCAGGAAGATGCTGAGCAGCACGCAGATCAGGATGTTCCGCTCGCGCAGGGCCGCGCCGATGCTCATCCTGTCCTCGGCCCTGGTCTCGGAGGCGCGGGGCACGGCCGGTTCCTTGATCAGGAACCACATCAATATGGATGTCACGATGCCGGGGATGCCGGCGAGGTAGAAGGCGCCCCGCCAGCCGAACGCCTCGGCGAACGCGACCAGCAGGACCGGCGCCGCAAAGGAGCCCAGCAGGTTCGATCCGAAATTCTGGGCGACGCCCTGGGCGATCCCGCGCCGCTCCGGGCTGACCTCGCGCGCGACAAGCGCATGGCTGATCGGCATGATCCCGCCTTCCGCCGCGCCCATCAGCAGCCGGGCGCCGAGCAGGAATGCGAACGAACTCGCAAGCCCGCTGAGGAAGGAGCAGAGCGAGAAGGCGAGGGTGGAGCCGATCAGCAGCAGCTTGCGGTTGCCGAGCACGTCCGATAGCCGGCCGATGCCGAAGGCGGCGATCGCCCACGTGAGCGAAAGCCCGCTTGCCAGCACGCCTACCTGGGTATTGCTGAGCCCCAGTTCAGGCTGGACGAAGGGCATCAGGAAGTTGAGTGCGTTGCGATCGAAGAAGACGATTCCGAAATTGAGGCTGAGCAGCGCCACCAGCATCACCTGGTAGCCGCCGGATGGACGGTCTTCGCGCGTCACTTCTGCCATCGTTCCTCCCCCATGTGCGGCCGTTTTCGGCCGTCATCTTGTGCTTTGGTGAAGCCGGCGGTTCTCCGGCGGCCGTGGTCCATTCTTAAGGCGGAATCCGGCCGCCGGATAGACGTGTTGGCTCAGGGCAGGATCGGATCCGGCGGGGCGATGACCGGATTGGCCACGCGGCCGATCCGCTCGATCTCGCATTCCACCCGGTCGCCCGGCTTCAGATAGACCGGGGGCTTGCGGGCGAAGCCGACGCCTTCCGGCGTTCCGGTGATGATCAGGTCGCCCGGCTGCAGGACCATGATTTCGGACATGTAGGCGATCAGCTTCCGGCAGTCGAAGATCATGTCGGAGGTGCTGCTGTCCTGCATGGTCTCCCCGTTCACGCGGGTGGTGATGCGCAGGCCATCGGCGGGATCCCCGACTTCGTCGGCGGTGACGATCGCGCTCATCGGGCCCGAGGCTTCGCCGTTCTTGCCCATGCCCCATTGCAGCGACTGCCGCTGGTAGCGGCGGGCGCTCACGTCATTGTAGACGCAATAGCCGTACACGCCGTCGAGCGCGCGTTCCGGCGGCACCTTGTACATCGGCTTGCCGATCACGACGCCCAGTTCGACCTCCCAGTCCAGCCGTTCCTCGACATGCCAGACCGGATCGCCGTCGGCGATCGTGCTGCGCGTCCAGCGGCAGAAGACCACTGGCACCTCGGGGATCGGGGATCCGCCTTCCTCTGCATGCTTGCGATAGTTGAGGCCGATGCAGGCGATCCGCGCCTGCACCGGAATGGCCGGTTGCAGGCGCACGTCTTCGGCCCGACGCACCGGGCCCGATGCTGCCGGCGGGCTCGACTGCGGCGCGGCCCAGAAGGCTTCGCGCTGGCCCATCGGGGTGATGGTTCCGTCGGCGGACAGGGCACCGACCAGAATCTGGCCGTCTTCTTCAAAGGCTGTGAGTTTCAAGGGATTCCTTTCCGTTCAGTCAAAGCGAAAGCCGGAGACGACGGTGTTCAGGACTTCGCCGTTGAACACCCGCGATCCGGGATTGTCTGAGGCGCCGGCGGCGACCATCAGGGGAATGAGATGCTCCTCGCGGGGGTGCGAAATCCGCCCCGCGGGCGCCTCGCTCCATCCGGCCAGCTCCCGCGCGCGATCCTCGCCGTTCTTCGCCACGGCGGCGGTCAGCCAGTCGTCGAAGGCCTGCGAGTAGGGCAGCGCGCGCGGATCGCCATAGGCGCGCATGTTGTGGAAGCTCATTCCGGATCCGATGATCAGGATGCCTTCGTCGCGCAGCGGCGCCAGCGCCCGGCCTGCCCGGACGTGGAGCAGGGGATCGAGCGATTCGTGCAGCGACATTTCGACGATCGGAACGTCGGCCTCGGGAAACGCGACCTTCAGCGGAATGAAGACGCCGTGATCGTAGCCGCGCTCCGGGTCGGCGGCGGTCGGAAATCCCGCCGTTCCCAGCAGCTCGGCCGCGCGCGCGGCGAGGGCAGGGGAGCCCGGGGCGTCGTAGCGGAGCTGATAGGTGTGCGGCGGAAAGCCGTAATAATCGAACAGGAGCGGCGGATGCTCGCCGGTCGTGAAGGCGAAGGCCGGCCCTTCCCAGTGGCCGGACACCAGCAATATCCCCTTCGGCGGCTCCGGCAGCGAGGCAGGCAGTCCGCGCAGGAAGTCTGCCATCTCCGTCCAGGTCCCCTGCGGGTCGTCCATGAAGAAGCAGGGGCCGCCGCCGTGGGGAATATATAAGCTTGGCTGACTCACGCTGCCATCATTCCCGCCCCGCCGGCCGGGTGCAAGTAGATATACCGTTGACAAAGTCAACGACGGGCTGGACCAATGGCGGCCGGAGCCGCCTCCCGGGCTGCGGTAGTCGGCGACAAGGGGCGCCTTCAGGGAGCGACGATGGCGGTCGAACTCTATTTCTTCCAGCCGCTCGGGACCAACTCGGGGCGCGTCTTCCTCGCGCTGCTGGAAAAGGGCGTGCCGTTCGTCGAGCATGAACTCAGCGGCCGCAATTTCGAGCATCTGAAGCCCGACTATCTGAAGATCAATCCCAAGGGACAGGTCCCGGCCCTGGTCCATGACGGCCGCGTCCTTACCGAGGGCATGGCCATCAACGAATATGTCGACGAAGCCTTCGACGGGCCGCCGCTGCGCCCGTCGGATCCGGTCGAGCGCTGGCGCATGCGCCTCTGGTCCCGCTATGCGGAAAACGACCTCGGCCGCTGCCTGATGATGGTCAACTGGAACCGGGTGGTGCCCGGCTTCGCCGGCGGCCGCTCGGCCGAAGAGATGAAGCGGCTGCTCGCCACCGTTCCCGATCCTGATCGCCGCCGTTCCTGGCTGCGGGCCTTCGAGCAGAAGACTCCGCCGGAGCAGATCGATGAAGCGCACCGCCGGATCCGCGAGGGCGCCGAAAAGGTGGAGACGCATCTGCGTGGCTCGCCCTGGTTTGCGGGCAGGAGCCATTCGCTCGCGGACGTGGATTTCCTCAACTTCTGCGGCTTCATGGCCCGCTGGATGCCGGAGGTGATGAACGAACGGGACACGCCGGCGACGATCGAATGGCTCGCCCGGATGGAGGAACGGCCCGCCTTGAAGGACATGCGGGCGCGAACCCGCTTCGATGGTCCGCCCGGCCGCTAGGAAGGGAGGACATGCTGCACCTCTATCATTGGGAACCCAACGGCGCCTCGGCCCGGGTACTGATCGCGCTCGAGGAGAAAGGCCTGGCGTTCGAGAGCCGATATGTCGACCTTCTCGCCTTCGAACAGCACCGGCCGGATTTCCTGCGCCTCAATGGGAACGGGCAGGTGCCGGTCCTGCTGTGCGACGAAGGCACGGCGCTCACCGGGTCGAGCTACATCTGCGAATATCTGGAGGAAGCCTTTCTCGCGCCGCCACTGATGCCGCCCGCGCCGCCAGATCGCTGGCGCGTCCGCTGGTGGCAGAAATATGTCGACGATCATCTTGCCCGGGCGGTGTCCGAACTGGCCTGGACTGCCTTCCGTCCGCAGGATCCGATCCAGGCGCCGGTCTCGCCGCCGACCCGCGAGCGGCGGCAGGCTTGGGAGGAAGCCGTGGCGGGCTATCCGCCCGAGCGGCTCGATCAGGCGCGCGAGCGCGTCGCCCTCGCGCTGGCCGACGTCGAGACGAGCCTTGCCGGCGGGCCATGGCTCGTCGGCGACGGCTTCTCGCTCGCGGACATCGCCGTCTTTGCCTATGCCGCCTATCTGCCGCGGCTGCTGCCGGATCTGCCCGATCGGTTCCCGCGCCCCCGGGTCTGGCTGGAGCGTACGGGCAATCGGCGGGCGGTCCGTTCCGCCCTGGCGCGGGGGGAGGGCGGCGATCCCTTCGCCACCGCCGCGCCCGGGCCGGAGCGCGTCCGCTGGGGCTGAACGCCCGGCCCGAAGGCTGCACAGGAGAAAAAACGGGAGGGCGAGAACGCCGGAACGCAGTCCGGCGCTGCCCTCCCGTTTCGGCCGGCGGGAGGGGCCGGCCTCAGTAGCTCACGCGCACTCCGGCCTTGAACGTGCGTCCGGCCGGGTTGAACAGGATGTTGTTGCCGGTGCCGTGGGCGCCGGGAACCTGTGGCGGCCATGTGTTGAAGAGATTGTCGACGCCTGCATAGAAGGCGAACTCCCGGCCCGGCCCATATTCCAGCCGATATTGCGCCAGGAGGTCGACATAGGTCTTCGACGGCATGCTGTTGGTGTTGGAGCTGAACGGGCTGGTCAGCGAGAAGTCGGGATCGTCGGGGCCGATGAAGGCGGAATTGTAGAATCCCTTGTTGATCCAGCGGACGTGGCCGTTAAGGGTGAAGGCGCCCCAGGTCCAGCTGGCCATGGCGTCGACGCTCCAGTCGGGCAGGCCGCCGGGGAAGCCGCCGCGCAGGCCGGTCTGGCCGGCCCGATCGACTGCGCCGACCGTGTCCACCGTGATGAAGTCCCGCACGTGGCTGGCGAGCAGCCGCAGGTTGAGATCTCCCATGGCGCCGAGCGGCTGGCGATAGTCGACCTCGAAGTCGATGCCGCGCACGATCAGCTCGTTGACGTTCTGGAGCACGTCGTTGACTTCGACGATCAGGCCGGTGCCCGGATCGCGGGTAATCAGGGTGCAGGCGAACTCCTCGCCCTGGAAGCAGCGGTTGACGATATTCTGCTGGCCGAGGGTGGCGATCGCGTCCTTGATCTTGATGTCGTAATAATCCACCGAGGCGCGGAAGCGGCCGAGGAAGCCGCCCTGCGGCTTCAGCACGACGCCGACCGTGAAGGTGTCGGCCTTTTCCGGCTCGAGCAGCGGGTTGGAGCCGCCGCGAATCGATGGGTTGGTCTGCTGGCCTTCGCGGAACGGGTCGTTGAGGATGCCGGCGGCCAGCGTATTGGGCCCGAACAGCTCGTTGACGTTGGGCGCCCGGATGTCGCGCGACTTCGTCGCCCGGAACCGGATCCAGCTGAACGGCTCGAAGACCGCGCCATATTTGTAGGTGGTGACGTTCACCGTCGACGACGGATGGAAGTCGCTGGATCTCTTGTAATGGGTACGCCGGATCGCGCCGTTGAGGCTGAGCTCGTTCGCGAAATCGAGGCCGGACAGGAGCGGGACATTGGCCTCCGCATAGCCTTCCGTCACCTTGATATTGCCCGACACCGCCGAGGCGTTGCTGGCGAAGAAGGAGAGCTGCTGCGACAGGGGGTCGGCGGTTCCGGTCAGCTTGTCGCTGCGATGCTCGCCGCCGAACGCGACGGCGAGCGGACCGTAGGGAAGCTCGAACAGATTGCCCTGCACGTTGGCCGCGAGCACATGCTCGGTCGTGTCGGTCGTCTGGACGGCGGTTTCGGTCACATAGGCCTTCGCCGCCTGGCTGGCTTGCCGGCCGAACGGATTGAAGGGGACGCAGGCCGGATCGTCGTTCGCCGGATTGCCGTCCACATTGACCCGGCAGACCGGATTGCCGCTGCCGTCGGTGGTCGCATCCAGGGCCCGCAGCATGCGTGCGGTGATCGTATTGTTGCGGGTCTCGCTGCGGAACTTGTTCTTGCCATATTGATAATAAGCGTCCCAGGTCCAGCCGCCGCCGATCTCGCCCTCGAGAGCGCCGACGACGCGGAACGTCTTGTTGTTCATGATGATCGGCGCGCGGCCGAGTTCGGCGAAGCCCTTGCCGAGCTGGAACGACGTCATGCCGCTGTCCGCCAGGATAGTCGGAATGTCGAGCGTCGGATCGGACGAGCGCGGGATGAAGGGATTGTCCGCCTGGATGGTGACCGCCGTGTTGCGATAGATGGTCGCGCTATATTCGGAATCGAGCTCGCCATAGTTGATCATCACCGAGGCGGTGAGGGCGGGCGAGATTTCCCAGTTCACATTGCCGGTGATCGCGAACCGCTCGAGCGGCGCGCTGTTGAACAGGTCCTTGAAGTAGATGGTCTCCCCTTCGCCTTCACCGCCCTGCATCCACAGATTGTTGACATAGTTTCCGAACTCGAAGCGGCGCGGCGTGCCGTCGGGACCGAAGGTGATGCCGTCGATCGGGCGAAGCAGCGGCGTGCTGCGGCCGGCATAGGCTGCCGACGGCGGCACGGTGACGCCGTTGAACGGCACGGTGGAGGGGCGCACCTCCCCCAGGATGTTGTTGGCCGGGACGCTGAGGTCGCCGGGATTGCGGCCGACGTTGATCACCTCGGTGCGGCATGACGGGCGTGCCTGGCAGTCGCCGATACCTTCGGAATGCTCATATTCCGCGCCGACGACGACATGGATGCTGTCGCCGAAGCGGTGACCGCCGGCGAGCCCGATCGTGGTGGTCGAATTGTCACCATATTTGGTGATGCTCTGGTTGAAGGTGCCGCGAAGTCCTTCGAGGGTGCGGTTGAGGATCAGGTTGACCACGCCGGCGACGGCGTCCGATCCATATTGGGCCGATGCGCCGCCGGTCACCACCTCGGCGCGGTCGAGCAGGATGCTCGGGATCATGTTGGTGTCGACGGTGGCCTCGATCGTCGAGGGGATGAACCTCTTGCCGTCGACCAGGGTCAGGGTGCGGACGGAGCCGAGGCCCCGAAGGTCGAGAATGCGGCCGCCCACATAGCCGGCATTGGGGCGCAATTCGCCGCCCGATGGCGTGTTCGTCGCCCGGAAGGCGGGAACCTCGTTGAGCACGTCGGCGATGTTGGGAACGCCGCGCTGGTCGAGGCGCGCCGAGCCGATCACCTGGACCGGAGTGGGCGCGGCAAAGCCGCTCGCCAGGCGCGATCCGGTGACGATGATCGTATCCTCATCCACCTGCGCCGCTGCAGGCGCCGGTCCGGTTTCGTCCGGTGCGGCCTCGGGCGCGGTTGCGGATTCGGCGGGGGCGGGGGGCTCGGTCTGTTGTGCCGTGGCCGGCGAGGCGAATGCGGCTGCCCAGGCGATTGCGGCAATGCTGGCAGCGGCACGCAGGTCGGTCTGTCCGACGAAATTCATTTGGCTCCTCCTCTGAGTTCAACGGTGTCTCGATCCGTCGTTTGACGGTGTATTCCCGTCTTTGTGTACCATGCTACATAGTTGCTTGGGGATTTCCAGAGGAAAAGTGCAGCGGCGCAAATAAATGCGTCGAGCGGAGCCGCGACCGGGCCCAGCCGTCCAGCGACTCCAAAGAGAAATTGATATTATTCCGGGACTTAAGGGGACGAATTCATCGGTCGGGCGAAGTCGTAGCCCCGGCTCTTCGTCCCTTCGGGGGCTTATTCCGCCGCCGCTTCCTGCCAGGTCAGCGTCGATTTCAGCATGCGATCGAGCAGGGCCGTCAGCAACTTGATCTCTTCTTCGCTGAATCCCGCCAGCACGCGCGCGCGCTCCGCGTCGAGCATCGGCTTGATCTGGCGGATCACCTCCCGCCCGGCCGGCGACAGGCTGATGAATCGCGACCTCTTGTCGGCTGGATTCTCCACCCGCGTGATCAGCCCGTCCCGTTCCAGGCCGTCCAGCACCCGCACGAGCGTGGGCCAGCGCAGGCTCATGCGGTCGGCCAGCGTGCTGATGGTGACCGGTGGCTTGTTGAAGCCGATCGCGAACAGCGTCTCCCAGCGCCCGCGCGTCTGGCCCGTGCGGGCGCGAATCAGCCCGTCGACGAGGTTGGTCCAGCTGCGCGACGCGCGCACGAGATTGCGGAACGCGTGATATTCCTGGTCGAGCCGGCTGTCCGGCTCATAGACCAGATCGTGCTTCTTCGCCCATTTGATGAATTCGTCCAACGCTCCTGTCCCCCGAAACCGGCCCCGGGGTGAAGCTAACCCATTCGGAACGCGGGTGCGAGAGCTATGACTCGGCCGGAAACCATTGACTTATGTAGCATGTTACGCATTAAGTGGCGACTGAAAATGGTTGGGGACTTTTACGATTGCGGGCTAAGAATGCGGAACCTTGGCAGGCCGGGTACGGCCTGCGTGCCCGCGCAAGGTTAATCCAGAGAAATCAGCAGGTGAGACTTAATGTCCGACATGAACGAAACGCCGCGCGTCAAGACGGTGAGGCAGACCGAGGACCGGTTCCTTGCCTCCGACGTTTTCGAGGGCAAGCAGAGGGCGCTGCCGCCCCGCAACGGCACGGGCATCTATCGGGAAGCGGCGCAGGACATCCCGATCTACCACACGTGCGACGTGCTGGTGGTCGGGGGCGGCCCGTCGGGATGCGCCGCGGCCCTGGCTGCGGCCAGGGCCGGCGCCGACGTGGTGTTGCTCGAGCGCTACAATCACCTGGGCGGGCTCTCGACCGGCGGCCTCGTGATCTGGATCGACCGGATGACCGACTGGCACGGGCGTCAGGTCATCCGCGGCTTCGCCGAGGAATATCTCGATCGCTTCCCGCGGGAAGGGATCGCCGGTCCATCCCGGGAGGACTGGGGTTCGACCGATCCGACCAAGGCCGGTTACTGGGGGCAGCGCACGGCGGCCTTCCACGGCATCGTCTGCTGGTCGCCCACGCTCGATCCGGAGCGGATGAAGGTGCACAATCAGGAGCTGCTGCTGGAAGCGGGCGTGCGGCTGGTGTTCCATAGCTGGGCCGCGCGGCCGATCGTCGAGGAGGGGCGCGTCACCGGCGCCATCTTCGAAAGCAAGGGCGGGCGCCAGGCGCTGATGGCCAGGGTGGTCGTGGATGCGACCGGCGACGGCGACATGTTCGCCCGCGCGGGCGCCGAATTCGATACCGATATCGAGGAAGGGGACGTCCACCACAGCGCAAACACCGCCTTCATGCTCGGCGGCGTCGACATGAACCGCTGGCTCGAGTTCCGGAAGGGGCAGCCCGACCAGTTCAACGAATTCATGGCGCTCGGGCGCAAGCATTGCGGCTTCTTCCAGGCCCCCTATGTGTCGTGGCGCAACGACATCGCCTTGTTCCTCGGCCCGCGCCAGTCCGGGCTTTCGGCGGTCGACGTCGACGACATGGCCGAGCTGGAGATTCGTTCGCACCGCTTCATGGTCTCGCACTGCGAATTTTTCCGGAAGGAAGCGCCGGGTTTCGAGAATGCCTATATGCTGCAGAGCGCCTCGCAGCTTGGTGTCCGGCACACGCGCCGCCTCGCCGGCGTCGGCCGCATCGAGCGCAAGCAGTGGGGCGAGGGAGTGCCGCTCCCCGACGAAGTGGGCGTCAGCCCGTCGGTGTCGCCCAAATATCCTCTGGTCTCGGTACCCTATGGCTCGCTCGTTCCGCGCGCGCTCGACGGGCTGCTCGCCTGCGGCAAGCACATCTCCTGCGATGCCAATTCCCACGGCTTCATGCGCGAGATCCCGCAATGCTGGCTCACCGGCCAGGCCGCCGGCGTGGCCGCTGCGGTTGCGGCCAATGCGGGCGTCCAGCCGCGGGCGGTGAACATCGCCGAGCTCCAGAAGGCGCTGCGGGCGCAGGGCGTCTTTCTGCAGGATCAGGCGGCCAGCGGCGAAGCGCAGGCAGCGAGCGCCGCCGCCGAATGAGCGAAGGGCCGGGCGATCTCCGCCCGGCCCTCGCATCGTCGTCCCGTTCCGATGGCGTGCGGCCCGCCCGTGCGGACGGGCCGGCACAGACCTCAGAATTCCGGCTTGGGGCGCGATTCCACCGACAGCCGCGCGACTCCCTCCGGCGGAATGAGCACCGCGCCGGTGGACATCGGCTGCACGTCCTGGCGGTAGACGGACAGATAGCCCTCCGCCGGAATCGGGTAGGTATTGGGCGGTCCCGGCCGCCGGGCCAGTTCCTCCGCCGGCACGTCGAGGTCGAGCTGGCGCCGGGCGACGCTGATGACGATCCGGTCGCCGTTCCTGACCTTGGCCAGCGGGCCCGCGACCGCCCCTTCGGGCGAAACCTCGGCGATGGTCAGCCCCTTGAGGCACAGGCCGGAAAGCTGGCCGTCGGTGACGAAGGCGACATCCTTGGCGAGCCCTGCCGCATCGATCGCGAACAACACCAGCGATGCGCCGCCGCCCATCGCCGGCCCGCCCTTGGGACCCTGTCCGCGCAGCACCAGCACCTGGCCTTTCTCGACCTTGCCTTCTTCGAGCGCGCGCAGGGCGTCGGGGGTATTCTCGAACACGATGGCGGGGCCGTCGAATTCCTCCGGCCGCGAGCCGTCGCGTACGCCGAGGCGCACCACCGCGCTCTCCGGAGCGAGGGACCCCTTGAGGATCGCGATCGAAGGCCCCTCGGCGATCGGCCGGTCGAGCGGCCTGATGATCTCGGCATCGACCACTTCGATGCTTTCGAGATTCTCGCCGAGCGTCTTGCCGGTGCAGGTGAGGGCGTCGGTCTCGATGATCGGCGCAAGCTGCTTCAGGATACCGGCGGCACCGCCCGCATCCTCGAACTGCTCGATCCGGACCTCGCCGTTGGGCCGCACCGCCGAGAGCACCGGAACTTCGGACAATTCCTCCCACAGCTTGAACACGTCGACGCCGTTGGCGGCCTCGGTCGCGGTGGCTTGGAGGTGCTTGATCGCGTTGATCGAACCGGACACGGCCAGCACGGTCGCGATGGCGTTGCGGAACGCCTTCTCGGTCAGGATGCTGCGCGGCTCCAGCCCCTCGTTCACCATCTCGACGATCCGCCTGCCGCTGCGGCGCGCCGAATCGAACATCTTTTCGCTGTTCGCGCGCACCGGGGCGCTTCCCGGCAGCGACATGCCGAGCGCCTCGACGACGCAATGCATCGTATTGGCCGTCGCCATCCCCGCGCAGACGCCCGGGCCGCGGATCGCATTTTCCGCCATGTCCTCCAGGCTGTGGCGGCCCGGTTTGCCGAACAGCGCGCCGACCTGGCCGGAGAAGACGTCCTCGACGTCGACGGGGTCGCCGTCGATCTCACCGGCCTGCTGGTAGCCGCCGATGACGAGGATCGTCGGGATGTTGAGGCGGGCCGCGGCCATCAGGTGCCCCGGCGGCGTCTTGTCGCACGAGGTGAGGCAGATCATGCCGTCGAGCATCGCTGCCTCGACCTGCAACTCGATATCGTGGGTGACGACGTCGCGCGCGGCCAGGATATAGGCGCCGCTGCGCGCCGAACCGGTGATGAAGTCCGACGGCGCTGTCGTCCGCACTTCGAACGGCACGCCTCCGGCCTCGCGGATCGCTTCCTTCACGACCTTGGCGACCCCGTCGAGGTGGGCAAAGCAGATGGCGAGCTCCGACGAGCTGTTCACCACGGCGATCTTTGGCTTCAGCATGTCCTCCTTGCTGAGGCCGAGCGCCTTCCAGTTTGCGCGGCGGCCCGCCGAATTTGCGCTGAGGCTTCGCAACTGCATGATGTCTCTCCTTCCCTATGTCATGAAGCGGTGGCGGCATTGCCGACCGCGAAATCGATGTCCGGTCGGCGGCGAACGACGATTCCGATGCCGATCGCGCTGAGGGCGAGGATCGCCGGGCAGACGGCCAGCAGCGCGAAGGTTCGCACGGCCGGCACTCCGGCGGCAAGGACCGCGGCGCCGATCAGCGGCCCGACGATGGCGCCCGCCTTGGCGATCGAGGTCGCCCAGCCGGCGCCGTTCGCCCGTACGGCGCTTGGATAATAGACTCCGGCGATACTGAGGATCCCGAAATGGGCCCCTCCGACCAGGGCGGTTCCGACGATCGACAGCGGCAGGAACAGGTCGGGGGTCATCGGTACCAGCCCCAGCATGAGGAGGAAGGGTATCGCCAGGATCGGATAGACGGCGACCGAGAAGGGGCCGTGACGGTCGGTGAAGCGCATCAGGGCCAGGCCGGCGATCGCGCCCAGGAAGCCGCCGATCGACGAGACATAGGCTGCGGTGTTGCGTGGAAACTCCATGGCCTCGAGCACGATCGGTCCCCAGGATGAGGAGAAATAGATGGCGAGCGAGCTGATGGTATAGCCGATCCACAGCAAAGGCGTGATCCAGCGCAGCCGGCCCTCGAACAGCTGCGACACCCGGAAGTTGGAGGTGATCTTGCGCTCGTCCCCGAGCTCGAAGCGATCCTGCCCGCTCGCCTGCAGTTCGGGTGCGATCCGGTTGAGCGTCGCGGCGACGACGTCCGGTCGGCGGTTCTTGCTGGTGAGGAAGCGCACCGATTCCGGCAGCATCAGCCACAGCAGGACCGCGCATATCAGGGTCGCTGCCCCGCCGAAGGCGAACACGGCCTGCCACCCGTATGTCGGCGCCAGCCAGACCGTGAGCGGGCCGGCCATCGCCGTGCCGAAGCTGTAGCCCATCATGATCAGGGTCACGACGGTCGAGCGGAAGCGGCCGGGCACATATTCGATGTTCAGCGCCCAGGCGAGCGGCAGCATGCCGCCGATCGCGAAGCCGTCGAAGAAGCGCAGGAACAGCAGTTGCTCATAGGAGGAGGCGAAGGCCGTCGCCAGCGTCAGCAATCCGAAGGCGAAGGCCGCCCCGATGATGGTCGGTCGCCGTCCGATGCGGTCGCCGAGATAGGCGAAGAAGAAGCCGCCGAGCATCATGCCGACGATGCCGGCGCTGAACACGTTGCCGAGCATGATCGTGTCCAGCCTGAGCTCGTCGCGCATATAGGGCGCGGTGAAGCTGATCATCATCATGTCGAATCCGTCGAACACGGTGATCAGCCAGGACAGCAGGATCAGCTTGTAGTTGAACCCTCCGAGCTTGCGGGAATCGAGAACGGCAGCAACGTCGATCGTGCGTGGACTCGTCATCGATCCCCTCCTCTCCCACGGGGAATAGCCGCGATATCTGTAGCATGCTACTCTTCTCCACCGCGGTCGGCCTGTCAACGCCTATCCGTGCCTCGGAAGGCTCCGCATCTCACCTGATACAAATTGCGACAATTCCGCCCGATGAGGCGACAGTTGGGCGACAGCGCGTGTTTATTCCACATTCAGCGCCCGCTCAGCCGGGACACCATAGGGAAAGCGAAACGAGACCGGATTGTGATGAAACGCGCAGCCTTGCTTCTTTCCGCGGGCCTGCTGTCCTCCTGTGCAGCGGTCGGGCCGGACTATCGTCCGCCGGCGGCATCGGAGCTGGCGGTTCCCGAAAGCTATGCCGGGGCGCCGGCCGCATCTTCGCCGGCCGAACTGGGCAGCTGGTGGCAGCAGCTCGGCGATCCCATGCTGGACGGCCTCGTCGCGCGCGCCGTGTCGGACAACCTCGACCTTGCGGTTGCGGCCAGCCGCCTGCGCCAGGCGCGCGAGGCGGAGATCCAGGCGCGGTCCAATCGCCTGCCGACCGCCGGCGCTTCGGCCAACGTCCGGCGCGACCTCGATTCCGAACGTAACGACACCACCGCTTTTTCGCTGGCGGGCGATGCCAGCTGGGAAGTCGACCTGTTCGGCGGCATCGCCCGCGGCATCGAGGCCGCCGGCGCCGATGCCGAAGGCGCTTATTATGATCTTGCCGCCGTGCGCGTCGCCGTGGTCGGCGATGTCGTCACCAATTATGTCCAGGCGCGCCTCGCGCAGCAGCGGCTTGCGCTTGCGCGCGAGACGCTGGCGATCGCCGACGAGAATCTGGAGATCGCCGGCTGGCGCGTGCAGGCGGGCCTGGTGTCCTCGCTCGACGTCGAGCAGGCCCGGGCGAGCCGCGCCCAGACCGCGGCCGGCATCCCGCAGATCGAAGCCGCCTTTTCCGCGGCCGCCTTCCGTCTCGGCGTGCTGACCGGCCAGGCGCCGGCGGCGCTGATGGAGGAACTGAAAGCGTCCCGCCCGATTCCCGAAGCGCCCGATGCGGTCGCGGTCGGAATTCCCGCGGATACGCTGCGGCAGCGTCCCGACGTGCGCGGCGCCGAGCGGACGCTGGCGGCGCAGACCGCCCGGATCGGCGTCGCCGAGGCCCAGCTCTATCCGGCGCTGCGCATCGGCGGCAATATCGGGACGTCGGCGCTCTCCGTCGGGGGACTGGTCGACCAGGTGGTCGGCAGCCTGTTCGGCGGACTCACCCAGACCCTGTTCGACGGCGGCCGCCTGCGGTCCCAGGTGCGGTCGCAGGAGGCTGCGGCCGAAGGCGCGCTGGCATCCTATCGCCAGACCGTGCTCAACGCGCTCGAGGATGTCGAGAACGGCCTGGTCTCGCTCGAGGCCGCCAAGCGGCGCCGGGCCGAATTCGTCATCGCTCAGGAAGCGGCCACCAACCAGGCGATCCTGGCTCGCAGCCAGTATCGCGCCGGCCTCACCGATTTCCTGACCTTGCTCGACGCCGAGCGTTCGCTGCTTTCCGCCCGCGAGGGCCTGCTCTCGAGCCAGGCCGACCAGACCCTTTCCTTCGTCCAGCTGTACCGTGCTCTCGGCGGCGGCTGGGATCCGCTCACCGTTCCGCAAAGAAGCTGACCATGAACGATATTTCGACCACGCCGACGCAGGAGGCTCCCAAGGATCTCGACGCGTTCCTCGGCGCGCCGACGACCAGGCCCTGGTATCGGCGACCGCTCTATGTCGCCGCCGCCATCGTGGCGGTCGCCGCGCTGTTCCTGCTTTCGCGCTGCTTCACGGGACAGGAAAGCACGGGCTACGCGACTCAGCCGGTGCGTCGCGGCGACCTCACCGTCACCGTGTCCGCTACCGGCAATATCGCGCCCACCAACCAGGTCGAGGTCGGCTCGGAGCAGTCGGGCCTGGTCGAGAGCGTGTTCGTCGACAACAACGACCGGGTGACGCGCGGCCAGCCTCTGGCCCGCCTCGACACCTCGCGTCTCGAGGATACGATCACCCAGAATCGCGCCGCCCTCGCTGCCGCGCAGGCGCAGGTCGCCCAGTCCAAGGCCACGGCCGCGCAGGCCAGCGCCAATCTCGCCCGGCTGGAGGAGGTCTATCGGCTGTCCGGCGGCAAGGTGCCGTCGCAGGCCGAACTGGATACCGGCCGTGCGGAGAATCAGAGGGCGATTGCCAATGTCCGGGCGGCGGAAGCGCAGGTGACCCAGGCGCGTGCGCAACTGTCCTCGGCCCAGACCAACCTCAGCAAGGCGACCATCTATTCGCCCGTGAACGGCGTCGTGCTGTCCCGCCAGGTCGATCCCGGCCAGACCGTCGCCGCCTCCTTCCAGGCGCCGGTGCTGTTCACCATCGCGGAGGACCTCAGCCGCATGAAGCTCGAGGTGAAGGTCGACGAGGCCGATGTCGGCCAGGTGCGGGAAGGCCAGCGCGCCACATTCACCGTCGATGCCTATCCGGGCCGCACCTTCGATGCGCAGATCACGCGCGTGGACGTCGGCGCCAATGCGAGCGACACCTCCGGTTCGGCGAGCTCGGCAACCGCCGGAAGCAATGTCGTCGCTTATACCGCCGAGCTGTCGGTCGCGAACCCCGACCTCGCGCTTCGGCCGGGCATGACCGCGACGGCCGAGATCGTCACCGCCGAGCGTGTCGACGTCCTGCTGATCCCGAATGCGGCCCTGCGCTTCTCGCCGGAGCGCGAGGCAGCCGCCGCGGCGCGCCAGCAGGGCGGCGTGACCCAGGTCCTCGGGCCGCCGCGCTTTCGTCGCGGCGGCAACGACCGGGAAGCCACCATCGGTCGCGGCAGCCGCCAGACGGTCCACATCCTCGGCGCGGACGGACAGCCGCAGGCGGTGCAGATCGTGGTCGGCGAGACGAATGGCTCGTTCACCGAAGTAATGGCCGGAGCCCTCAAGCCTGGGATGGAGGTCATCACCGGCCGCTTCACCGGCGAAGGCGCCGGCACGCGCCGCGGAAATGGTGGCCAGGGCAATGGCGGCTCGTCGCGCCGATCCGGCGGCAACGGCGGCGGGGCGCCGGCCGCTCCCGCCTTCCTGATCCCGCCGCTGATCGCCTTCCGGCCGTCGCGGCGGTCGCCAATGGCGGTGGAGGGCAAGCGTGGCTGAGCCGATCATCCAGCTGCGTGGAGTGACCAAGACCTTCGGCACCGGGCCGGCGGCCTTCCAGGCGCTCAAGGGCGTGGACCTCGACATCGAGGCGGGGGACTTCGTCGCGGTGATGGGGCCGTCCGGTTCCGGCAAGTCGACGATGATGAACATCCTCGGCTGCCTGGACGTGCCCACCGCCGGCACCTTCCGGTTCAAGGGCGTCCATGTCGAGCAGCTCGACCGGGATCAGCGCGCCCTGCTTCGGCGCCGCTATCTCGGCTTCGTGTTCCAGGGCTTCAACCTGCTCGCGCGCACCAGCGCGCTCGAGAATGTCGAGCTGCCCTTGCTCTACCGGGGCGAGGACAAGAAGATGCGGCGGGAGGCGGCCATGGCCGCGCTCGACAAGGTGGGGCTGCTCCAGTGGTGGGACCATACGCCGGCGGAGCTGTCCGGCGGGCAGCAGCAGCGCGTCGCCATCGCCCGCGCTCTGGTCACCAATCCCGAGGTCCTGCTCGCCGACGAGCCGACCGGCAACCTCGACACCGAGCGCTCGTTCGAGATCATGGAGCTGCTGAGCGGGCTCAACCGGGACAGCGGGATCACCATATTGATGGTGACGCACGAGCCCGACATGGCGGCCTTCGCGCGCACCATCATCCATTTCAAGGACGGACTGGTCGAACGGATCGATACCAGCCACCGCCAGGGCATGGTTCCGGAGAAAGTGTCGTGAAGATCCTGGGAACCACCGTCATCCTCGCCTTCCGGGAAATCCGGCGGCACCTCATGCGCTCGTTTCTCACCACCCTCGGCATCGTCATCGGCGTTGCCGCGGTTGTGACGATGGTGACGCTCGGCAACGGCGCCACGGCTGCGGTGCAGCAGCAGATATCGAGCCTCGGCGCCAATATCCTTCAGATCCGGCCGGGGCAGGGGTTCGGTCGCGGCGGCGGCGGTCCGCGGCCGCCGGACTTCGACATGGCGGACGTCGAGGCGATCCGGGAGCAGATCGAGGGCGTGCGCGCGGTCGCGCCGCAGGCGCAGACCACCGCCACTGCGGTCCGCAATGCTTCCAACTGGCAGACCACGGTCACCGGCACGACCTCCGACTTCTTCATCGCGCAGCAATGGACCCTGCAGGGCGGCCGCATGTTCACGCCGGCCGAGGAAGCCGCGGGCAAATCCGTCTGCGTGATCGGCAATACCGTGCGCCGCAACCTCTTCCAGGGCGACAATCCGGTCGGCGAGCGCGTGCGCATCGGCGATGTGTCCTGCGATGTGATCGGCGTGCTGCAGGCGCGCGGCCAGGGCGGCTTCCAGGATCAGGACGATGTGGTGATCGCGCCGATCAAGATGGTGCAGCGCCGCTTCACCGGCAATCGCGACATCCGCACCATCACCGTCGCGGTCGACGACGATTACGACAATGCGACGGTCCAGTCCTCGATCCAGGATCTGTTGCGCGAGCGGCGCCGCATCGGTCCGGGCGAGCAGGACAATTTCAACATCTTCGATACCCGGCAGATTTCGGAAACCCTGTCCGGCACCACCCAGATCCTCACCATGGTGATGGGGGCGGTGGCGGCGGTCAGCCTGCTGGTCGGCGGCATCGGCATCATGAACATCATGCTGGTGTCGGTGACCGAGCGAACGCGGGAAATCGGCATCCGGCTGGCGATCGGCGCGGTGGGCAGCGAGGTGCTGCTTCAGTTCCTGGTGGAAGCGGTAGTGCTGGCCTGCCTCGGCGGCATCATCGGCCTGGTGATCGCGCTGGTCGCCACGCTCATCGTCGCGCCGATAATCCAGGTGCCCTTCATCTTCGATCCGCAGATCAACCTGCTCGCCTTCTTCTTCTCGGCGGCGATCGGGGTGGTGTTCGGCTATTTCCCGGCGCGAAGGGCGGCGAGCCTCAATCCGATCGACGCGCTGCGCCACGAATGATCAGTAGCGGAGGAACCGCGCCCGCTCCTCCGCCCATGCCGTCTCGTCGGGGCCGGTCAGCGTGTCGAGATCGCCCGGCTCCGCGGCCGGATCGTCCACCCATTCGCGCAGCAGCGGGCTTCCGTTGATGACGTCGATGGCGAGCTTGTCGAGCACATATTCATAGGGGAAGTCCCGCCACAGCGGATAGTCGGGACGAAGCCGGCGGATCGCCTTGAAGGCGAGCGCCTGCAGCCGCCACGGGCGGAAGGCGTGATGGTCGTAGCCCGGCCCTTCCGCATGGATGTGGACGCCGCTGCACAATCGGCCGACATGCTTGTGGAAGGTCGGCTCGAACCAGATCTCGCGCAGCGCGCAACCCTGCAGCCAGTGCGGGGCTAGCCGCTCCATCTCGGCCATCACCGCCCGCGCCTCGATGTCGGGCGCTCCGAACAGCTCGAGCGGTCGGGTGGTTCCGCGCCCTTCCGACAGGGTCGTGCCTTCCAGCATCACGGTGCCCGCATAGGCGCGCGCCATCCACAAATTGGGCGCATTGGGGCTGGGATTGACCCAGATCCGTTCGCGGAGCGGCCAGCCGAAGCCCGGCGCCGCCTCCGGCTGCCAGCCTTCCATCGCGATCAGCCGATAGTCGACGTCGAGCCTGAATGTCTCGACGAACCAGGAGCCGAGCTCGCCGAGGGTCAGCCCGTGGCGCATCGGAAGCGGGCCGGCGCCGACGAAGCTTTCCCAGCCCGGTCGCAGGGTCAGGCCTTCGATCGGGCGGCCGGCCGGGTTCGGCCGGTCGAGCACCCAGACGGACTTGCCGTGCTCGGCCGCCGCTTCCAGCACGTAGAGCAGGGTGGTGATGAAGGTGTAGATCCGGCAGCCGAGGTCCTGGAGGTCCACCAGCAGCACGTCGAACGTGCCCATCATCTGGCCGGTCGGCCGGCGCACTTCGCCATAGAGGCTGAACACCGGAATGCCGTGCGCCGGATCGGTGAAGTCCGGCGATTCCACCATATTGTCCTGCTTGTCGCCGCGCAGCCCGTGCTGCGGCCCGACCGCGGCGGTGAGTGTGATCTCGGGACAGGCGGCGAGGGCATCCAGCGAATGGCGCAGGTCCTGCGTCACCGAGGCGGGATGGGCGAGCAGGGCGACCCGCTTGCCTTCGAGCGGCGCGCGCAGCGCGGGGTCGGCGAGGAGGCGGTCGATTCCGAATTTCATGGCAATGTCGCTGGCTGGAGTTGGAGCGCAAAGCAACCGGGATGATGGAAGTCCGGCGCGCCGGTGGGATGGGCGAGCGCCCAATGGGATTTGCGACCGCTGCGCTCCTCGATCACCGCTGTGAGGTTGAGCTGCCAGGGGAGGCCGGCGGCCAGTGCTGCCTCGAGATCCAGCGTCACGGTCATTTCGTAGCGGCCGGAGTCGCTCCGGCTTTCCAGTTGCGGCGCGCCGATCGTATCGGCGTCGCGCATGCCCGATCGATAGCCGTCGAACCGATAGGCCGCCCATTCGCTCGATGGCGAGAAATTGAACTCGTGATAGGCCTCGTCGCCCGGCTCGCGGACGAAGGCTTCGAAGCAGCTGTGCTTCCACAGTTCGTCGGTGCGCAGGCTGGGCCGGGCGGGGGGCAGCAGCAGTGCGTCGATCCGGCCTTCGAGGACGAAGCGCAGGAGGAGCCCGCCCTCGCCGATCCGCCGCGCCTCGGCTTCGAGGCGCGTAACGGCAGTGTCCCCCGATTGCGGATGGGGCTTCAGGGGCGCGCGCATGACGGAAGGGCTCAGATCGAGATCTCGCCCGAGACCAGGGTCTCGGTTCCGCCTCCGACCCAGATCGTCCCCGCCTCGTCCTGCTCGATCCGGATGCGTCCGTTGCGGCCGAGGCGGGTGCCCTGGGCCGCGACATAATTTGGGCCGGCCCGGCCGCTGCCGATCAGCCACTGGGCGGCCGAGGCGTTGAAGCTGCCGGTCACCGGATCCTCGAGGATCATGCCGTGCTGGTCGCTGAAGAAGGTGCGCAGCTCGAACGCGGCCTCGCTGCCCTCCGCATGGGGACCGATCAGTCCGACGTCGATCCGCTCGGGCCGATGGCGTGCGGGTTCGATCGCGAGCACCGCTTCGGCCGAGCCGAGCAGGACGGCGATCCAGCCCGGCCCGTTGTCCGCCCATTGCGCATCGACGATCTCCGATCGCTCGATCCGCAGGAATTCGGCCAGCTCGGCCAGCTTCGCCTCCTCGACCGGGCCCGACCGGATCAGGGGAGGGGCGGCGAAGGCCAGTTCGCGCCCGTCGGACCGGATCGGAACCAGCCCGGCGCCGCATTCCTGCACGATCCGGTCGCCCCGTTTCGGCTTGCCGCCCCAGCCGAGCCAGGCGTGGCAGGCGCCCAGCGTCGGATGGCCGGCGAAGGGAAGCTCCCGCTCCAGTGTGAAGATGCGGGCGCGATAATCCGCATCCTCGCTGGCGGGGGGCAGGAGGAAGACCGTTTCCGACAGGTTGAGCCAGCGGGTGATGGCCTGCATCGTCTCGACCCCGATATCCTCCGCGGACGCGACGACCGCGAGCGGATTGCCGGTGAACGGTCCGGTGCCGAAGACGTCGACCTGCTTGAATCTGTGGGCGATCGGACTTCCCCTCTGCCTTCAGCGCGCGACGTGCTTATTCCTCGGGCTTCACCCATTCGCCGGTGACGGGGTGCTGATAGTGGAACGGCACCACCTGCACGTGCGGCCAGACCGGCTTGGCGGCCTCGGCGAATTCATTGGGGCCCCAGGGGTCCTGCGGATAGAGCTTGTCGAACTCCTTGAGGTGGACCGTGTCATGGTCCCAGCCCTTGTGATAGTCGGCCTGCCACAGCATCGTATAGTCGAACTTGTGGATCTTCCACACGCCGTCTTCCTTGATGTAGCTGTGCTCGTAGATTCCGCCTTCCCAGTTGGCGGTCGGGAAGCCGGGGATCGGGTCGCGGCTTTCATGGGTGCCGCCCTGCATCAGGCTGCGGAAACGCCCCTTCGCCGTCTGCCGGTCGTCAGCGACATGGATGATGTCCTGGCCGATGAAATGGTCGAGCAGCAGGCCGTAGGATGGGGCGTTCTTGCCGCCGCAGAAATAGGTGCGGAACCACTCGCAATAGAGCCGGCGGACGCCTTCGATGCCGACCCAGAGGCCGTTGAGGAACTTGAGCGTGGCGTTGCGGGAGAAGAGGTTCGAGGCCTCTTCGTAGAGGCCCTTGTCGATATAATAGCCGTAGGCGAACTGGAGGGTACGGATCGCCTGGATGTCCTCCATGGTCCCGATCCGGTGCTCGAGCTGCTCGATGCGATCCATCAAAGCCGACGTCTGCGGGTCCGACATTCCTCTTCCTTGTGATTATGGTTGGTAAGGTTGCGTTCCTCCGGAATGGACGACAAACCGCCTCCCGATCAATAGCCAAAGCATCCAGGAGAGTCTGAAATGGAAATGCCGGTTTCCCTCGCGGGACGAAGCGCGCTGGTGACGGGTAGCGGCCGCGGATTCGGGCGCGCGATCGCAACCGCGTTGGCGGGCGCCGGCGCGTCGGTGACCGTCACCGGCCGCACCCGGAGCGAGATCGACGAGACGGTGGCGCTGATCGAAGCCGCCGGCGGGCGGGCTATCGCCGTCCGCGGCGACGTGCGGGCTCCCGGGGATGTCGCGCATACCGTCGCCAGGGCCGCGGAGGCCTTCGGTCCGGTCGACCTGATGGTCAACAATGCCGGCATCGACGGTCCCTATGGGCCGATCGGCGCGGTCGATCCCGACGCCTGGTGGGCGGCGATGGAGATCCACCTGCGCGCGCCGCTTCTGTTCATGAGCGCCGTCCTGCCGGCGATGCGGGAACGCGGCACCGGCACGATCATCAACATCGTCTCCAAGGGCGCCGTGCGGGTGGAACCCAATCTGTCGGCCTATTGCACCGGCAAGGCGGCGGCGACGCGCCTCACCGAACATGTCGGCGCGGAGACCAGGGGCAGCGGAATCGCCGCCTTCGCGCTCCATCCCGGCGACGCGGTGACCGCCTTCGCCCATGCGACGCTCACCAATCCCGACGCCCGGAAGTGGCGGCCGGAGATGATCGCCATTCTCCAGGAATGGCAGAAGACGGTCGATAGCGACGCGGCGCTGAAGCGCTGCGGCGAAATCTGCATCGCCCTGGCCTCGGGTGCCTATGACGCTTTGTCGGGCACCTATATCGAGGCCGAGCAGGACCTCGATCGGCTCCGCGAGGAGGCCGGGCGCAGCCGCGCTTCCGCCTGAGGGCGCTGGGCGCCGGCGTCGACCCGGACCCGAATTCCCGCTCGATCAGCGTCATCGGCAGCGCGACACGGCCGGGTGCGGTCCGCGCCCGGCCGCACCGGCTTGCGCCTGTTCCGGTACCAGTATATAACTGACCGGTCAGTTAGGAATCGGCGATGGCCCAGCGGACATGGCAGCGGCGGGCGGCGGAGCGGCCACGGGAGATCGTGGCGGCGGCGCTCGAAGTGTTCGCGGAAAAGGGGTTCGCCGGCGCGAAGCTGGACGAGATCGCGCGCCGGGCCGGCATCTCAAAGGGTGCGCTATACCTCTATTTCGAGACGAAGGAGGAGATCTTCCGCGCCGTGGTGCGCGAAGCGGTGGCTCCGAACATCGAGGCGGTGCGCCTCAGCATCCCGGGGCCCGACCGCCCCTTTGCCGAGACCGCGCCGGAATTCCTCGCCCGCTTCGCCGCGGTCGCGATGGAAAAGCCGATCGGCGCGGTCGCCAAGATGGTGATCGGCGAATCCCGCAACTTCCCCGAACTCGCCAAGGTCTGGCATGACGACGTCGTGTCCCGGGCCTTCGCCATTCTTGCCGGCATGATCGAGCGGGGGCAGGCGGCGGGCGAGGTGCGCGCGGGCGATCCCCGGCTCTATGCCTTTTCGCTGATGGGGCCGATGGTGCTGGGCATCCTCTGGTGCGAGACGCTGACGCCGGCCGGTGGCATGGCCATCGACCTGGCCGCGCTGGCGCGCCAGCATTGCAAGACGGTGCTGCGCGGCATGCTCGTCCCGGAAGGGGGACGGTGATGCGACGGATCCCGGCCGCCCTGGCGCTGTGCCTGGCCGGTGCGGCCTGCACTGCGGTCGGCCCCGACTACAGCCGGCCCGAGGTTGCGGTGCCGGAGCAATTCCATGGCGCGCCCTCCGCCGAAGTGGCGAGGAGCGAGCAGGATCTCCTGGCCTGGTGGACCCGGTTCGGCGATCCGGTGCTGGTTGACCTTGTCGATCGGGCGCTCGCCGGCAACCTCGACGTGCGGATCGCCGCGGCCCGGATCCGCGAGGCGCGAGCGCGCGAGAGGATCGCAGGCGCTTCGGCGCTTCCCGTCGTCGAGGCGCAGGGCTCGGCCACCTACAACCGTATCAGCGAGAATGCGGTCTCCCCGGCCGGGATCGGAACCGGCGGAGGCCAGCCGGGAGGCGGCGGCGCAATCGGTTTTCCGGGCATGGATTTCGAGGCCTATCGGGTCGGCTTCGATGCGTCCTGGGAACTCGATCTGTTCGGCGGGACCCGGCGTGCGGTGGAGGCGGCGCGGGCGCGAACCGGCGCCGCGCTATGGCAGCGGCGCGATGCCGAACTGTCGGTCGCGGCCGAGGTCGCGTCCGCCTATCTCGCGCTGCGCACGCTCCAGCAGCGCATCCTCCTCGCCGAGGCGGAGCGGGATCGCCAGGCCCGCTACGAGCGGATCGTCCGCGCCCGCGTGCAGGGTGGCATGGCGAGCGGGCTCGACCTGCGGCAGCAGCAGTCGGAACGCGCCCGTGCGGTCGCGGCGGTCCCGCCGCTGCGCGCGCAGGAGCAGCAGCAGGTCCACATCCTCGGGGTCCTGACCGGGGCGGCCCCGGACAGCCTCTATCCGATGCTGGGCGCGCCTGCGGCGATCGCGCCACTGCCGCCGCCGGTCCCTGCGGGCCTGCCTTCGGACCTGTTGCGGCGCCGGCCCGACATTCGCGGCGCCGAGCGGGATGTCGCCGCGGCGACTGCGGACGTCGGCGTCGCCGTCGCCGATCTCTATCCGCGGATCAGCCTGACCGCCTCGCCCGCCCTGGTCAGCCAGTCGCTTGCCGACCTCGTCGAATGGGGCAGCCGCAATCTCACCGCCGGCATCGGCATCGCCTGGCCCCTGTTCGCCGGCGGCAGGCTGCAGGGCGCCGTGGAGGCCGCCGATGCACGGCAGGAGCAGGCGTTGCTCGCCTATCGCCGAACCGTCCTCGTCGCGCTTCGCGACGTCGAGGACGCGCTCGGACGCTACGCCGAGGGCGAGCGGCGGCTCGAAGCGCTGGAACAGGCGCTGGAGTCGGCCCGGCAGGCCGAACGGCTGGCGCGGGTCCGCTACGGCAACGGTCTCGTCTCGCTCTCGGACGTGCTCGCCGTCCAGGCGCGCAGGATCGCAACGGAGGAACAGGCGGTGGAGACACGCGGGACGCGCGCGCGGGACCTGGTCGCGCTCTACAAGGCCCTGGGCGGCGGCTGGGACGCCGAGCCGGATCTGGCGGCCGCCGGCGCGGGAGCGCCGCGATGACGCCGCGCCGCATCCTGATTGCGGCGGCGCTCGCGATCGTCGTCGGGCTGCTGGTCTGGTGGCTGTGGGGCAGGGGCGACGGCGAGCGCATGCTGTCCGGCTATATCGAAGGCGACGCGCTCTTCCTGTCGACCCCGGTCGCGGGGACCGTGACCTCGGTTCCGGTCGCCGAGGGGCAGCGCGTCAAGGCGGGGGAGAGGCTGTTCACCATCGATCCGGCAACGCTTTCGGCGCAGGGCGAGCAGGCGGGTGCGGTCGAGGCGCAGGCCCGGACCAACGTCGCCTCGGCCCAGGCGGTGGCGCAGCAGGCCGAGGCCGAGGTCGCCGCGGCCGCCGCGACGGCGCGGCGGGCCCGGCAGGATCTCGACCGCTATCTCGCCACCGCCCGGGCGGATTCCGAGGCGGTCGCGGGGCGCGAGCTGGATCAGGCGCGCACCCTCCTGCGCGAGGCCGAGGCGCGGCTCGCCGCGGCGCGCGAGACCGCAGCGGCACGCCGGGCGCAGGTGGCCGCGGCCCGTGCCCAGGTCGCGCAGGCGCGGGGCGGGGTGCGCGAAGTGCAGATCCGCGTCGATCAGCTTGCACCCGCGGCGCCCGCCGCGGGCCGTGTCCAGGATGTCTTCTACCGCCCCGGCGAATGGGTCGCCGCCAACCAGCCGATCGTCAGCCTGCTCCCGGACGATCGGGTCAAGGTCCGCTTCTTCGTCCCCCAGGCGGAGGTCGCCCGCTATCGCATCGGGACGGAGGTCACCTTCTCCTGCGACGGCTGCGGCGATCCCATCCGCGCGCGGATCAGCTTCGTCAGTGCCCGGCCGGAATTCACCCCGCCGGTGATCTACAGCCGCGAGGCGCGCGACCGCATGGTATTCATGGCCGAGGCGATCCCGGCGGCGGGCGCGCGGCTGATGCCGGGCCTTCCCGTGGACGTCCGGCCGCTGGGCGATGCCGAATGACCCTCGCCATCGACGTCCAGGGGCTCAACAAGTGCTTCGGCGACAAGCATGTCGTCAAGGACGTCGCCATCCAGGTGGAAGAGGGGCATATCTGCGGCTTCCTCGGGCCCAACGGCTCGGGCAAGACGACGACCCTGCGCATGCTGTGCGGCCTGCTGACGCCCGACACCGGCAGCGGCCGGGTGCTCGGCCTCGATTTCCCGTCCCAGGCCGCCGCGATCAAGCGCCAGACCGGCTACATGACCCAGAAATTCTCGCTCTACGAGGATCTGACGATCGAGGAGAATCTGCGCTTCGTGGCGCGGGTCTACGGCCTCGATCGGCGGGCGGAGCGGATCGAGGAAACGCTGGAGAAGCTGGGCCTCCGGCACCGGCGCAGGCAGCTGGCCGGCCAGTTGTCGGGCGGCTGGAAGCAGCGGCTCGCGCTCGCTGCCAGCATCATGCACGAGCCCCGCCTGCTGCTGCTCGACGAACCCACCGCCGGCGTCGATCCGCAGGCCCGGCGCGATTTCTGGGACGAGATCCACGCGCTGGCCGACGGCGGGATCACCGTCCTCGTCTCAACCCATTATATGGACGAGGCCGAGCGATGCCATGAGATCGTCTATATCTTCAACGGCGTCCTCATCGCCCGCGGCACCGGCGACGAGGTGATCGCCGAATCCGGTCTCGTCACCTTCGAGGCCGAAGGGCCGCGCGCGGACCGGCTGGCACGCGAGCTTGCCGGGGCCAGGGGGGTGGAGATGGTGGCGCCGTTCGGCCAGTCGCTCCATGTCAGTGGGACGGACCGCATCGCGCTCGAAGCGGCGATCGCCCCCTTTCGCCGCGATCCCTGGCAATGGAAGCAGGTGGAGCCGTCGCTGGAGGATGTGTTCATCCGGCTGATGCGCCGCGGTGCCGATGGACAGGCGGGGGCGGGCCGATGAACGGCATTTCCTTCTCCCGCGTGATGGCGGTGATGAGCAAGGAGTTCACCCAACTCCTGCGCGACCGGCTCACTTATGCGATGATCCTGGCGATCCCGATCGTCCAGCTGCTGCTGTTCGGCTATGCCATCAACACCGATCCGCGCAGCCTGCCGACTGCGGTGCTGGTGCAGGACCAGGGGACCTTCTCCCGCTCGATCCTGGGGGCGCTGGAGCGGAGCGACTATTTCGCCATCGTCCGCGACGTGCGCAGCCCGGACGAGCTGCGCGACCTGATGCAGCGGGGCGAGATCCAGTTCGCCGTCACCATTCCGGGCGATTTCAGCCGCCGGGTGGTGCGCCGCGACGGTGCCCGGATCCTGGTCGAGGCGGACGCTTCCGATCCCGCCGCCACCGGCATGGCGCTGGCGGCGCTGGCGGCTCTCCCGCGCTACGCGCTGATGCACGATCTCGACGGCCCGGTGGCGCCGGCGGGCGCCGCGTCGGAGCCGTTCGAGGTGGTCGTCCACCGCCGCTACAATCCGGAGAGCATCACCGCCTATAATATCGTTCCCGGCCTGGTGGCGGTCGTGCTGTCGATGACCCTGGTGATGATGACCGCGCTCGGCGTCACCCGCGAGTTCGAGCGCGGCACGATGGAGGGGCTGCTCGCTACCCCGGTCCGGCCGATCGAGGTGATGATCGGCAAGCTCGCTCCCTATGTGCTGGTCGGAATTATCCAGGGCAGCGTGATCCTGGTGATGTCGCGGCTGCTGTTCGACGTGCCGGCCGAAGGCGGCTGGTTCGCTTTGATCCTCGGCCTCGTCCTGTTCATCGTAAGCAGCCTGTCGCTCGGCTTCCTGATCTCGACGGTGGCCCGCAACCAGCTCCAGGCGGTGCAGATGTCCTTCTTCTACATGCTGCCCTCGATCCTGCTGTCCGGCTTCATGTTCCCCTTCGCGGGCATGCCGGCCTGGGCCCAGTATCTCGGCACGGCGATTCCGGTGACCCACATGCTGCGCATCGTACGCGGATCGATGCTCAAGGGGGCCGGGATCGCGGAAAGCCTGCCGAGCCTGGTCGCGCTGTCGATCTTCCTCGTCATCGTCGCCGGCCTCGCCATGGCCCGCTACCGGACCACGCTGGACTGATCCCGGCCTCCGCCTTGGCGGGCTCGCGCCTTGCTGTCATAGTCGGGGAATGGCGGGGTTCTGGGACCGGCACGTGGTGCCGAAGATCGTCGGCTGCTGCTGTTCGCAGGAGCGGATCACCGAGCAGCGGCGCAAGGTCGTGCCGCAGGCGAGCGGGCGCGTGCTCGAGCTGGGGGCAGGGGGCGGGGCCAACCTGCCGCTCTACGACCGCTCCCGCGTGGACGCGGTGATCGGCATCGATCCGTCGGACGAACTGCGCGCACGGGCCGAGGCGGCCATGCGGCCCGGGGATCGCGGCATCTTCGAAATCCGCGCGGGCCGTGCGGAGGAACTGCCGTTCGCGGATGCATGGTTCGACACGGTGGTCTCCACCTTCACCCTCTGCTCGGTCGGCGACCAGGCGCGCGCGCTGGCTGAGGCGCGGCGGGTGCTGAAGCCCGGCGGGCGGTTCCTGTTCCTCGAACATGGCCGCGCGCCGGATCTCGGCCCCTATGCGTGGCAGCGGCGGATCGAACCGGTCTGGAAGCGGCTGATGGGCAATTGCCACCTGACCCGGCCGGTGACCGAGGCGGTGGCCGGCGCCGGCCTCGCTGTGCGGGCGCACGACGGCTGCTACATGGAAAAGACGCCGAAGTTCATGGCCTGGATCGAATGGGGCGAGGCGGGGCTGGGCTGATCCCATCCCCGATCGGCGGCGCTGAGGCTGGAGCCGCATCAAAATGTGCGCCACCCCCCTGTAACCAAAGCTAAAGTTTGTTAGACTATAGTAATCCGTGAAAGACGTTGGGGGGGGTCCAACTGATGCGGGTGCGCTTCGTCGCCGCGCTGTTGCTGTGCGTGCCGACCACGGCCGGTGCCGCCGTCGCCGTGAACGACGACTCGCGGCTGTGGACCGAGGGCCGCATCCCGTATCGCATCTGCGAATTCACGGGCGAACTGGACGAGGACGGCGATCCTGCGGTCCGGGGCTGCGACCAGGGCGGGCGGCCGCTCCATCCCAGGGAGGCGGGGCTGGTGCGCCAGGCGATCCAGCTCTGGAACGGCGCCTTCTCGCGGGAGCTGCGCTTCGTCGAGGCCGATCGTCTGCCGATCCGGATGCGCGGCGTGCTGTTCGAGCGGTCGAAGGAATCGACCCGCTGCTCGACCACCCGGGTCGGTCGGCCGCGGCTGCCGCGGCGGACTCGGGTGCGGATCGGCAGTCACTGCAATCCGTTCGCGGCGCCTTCGACTCCGGTGCACAGCGTTTCCCACGAAATGATGCATGTCGCGGGCTTCTACCACGAGCAGCAGCGGCCGGATCGCAATCGCTACGTCCGGGTCGATGAGCCCGGGATCCTCGGCGGCCTGTTCGACGAGGGGAGCTCGCGCCAATGGGCGACGTGGCGCGGGCTGCGTCGGCTGCGGGCGGTGGGCTCCTATGACTTCAAGTCGCTGATGCACTATCCGGTCGCCAATCCGGATCGGGTGACGCTGACCGATGCGGGCGTCCGTCGGCTCTCCGAACAGCGGATCGACCGGGATCGGCCCGGCCGGCGCGACGGCTTCAGCCAGGGCGATGCCGCGGCGATCCGGCTCCTCTACTGGCCGGCCGCCAGGGGCAGGGTGGAGTTCGCCGCCCGCTGATTCGGGCTGGCCGGCCGTGCCTCCGTGCCGACATGGGCCTCGAGAAAGGCCAGCGATTGCTTCAGCGCCACCTGGCTCGCCTCGGTCGTGAAGTCGAACTGATATTCATGGCCGAGCGGCGGTTCGTGATCCGGAGGGAAGAACAGGGTTTCGACCGGGGTGCCGGCCGTCCGCAGCGCGTCGGCGAGGGCGACCGATTGTGGTGCGAGCGGATCGGCATTGCCGACCGAGATGAAGGACGGTGGAAAGGAACCGGTGACATTGGGCGTCACCGCCAGCCGGGCGATCTGGTCGGGGGACGGATTCCGTGTGCCGACATAGGACCAGAGCACGGTCTGCCTGAAACTGGCGAAGGGGCTCTGCCCGTCGTCCATGGTCCGGGGATCGTAGACTCCGCAGTGAAGGATGGTGGCGCGCAGCGCATCGGGCTCCAGTCCCGGCGCGATGCCCAGGCTGCGGGCATGGGCGGGCTCCGTTATCACCAGCGCCGTCTGGGCCGCGATCTGCGCTCCGGCGGAATCCCCCGCCAGGACGATCCGCTCCGGGTCGATCCCGTACTGCGCTGCATGTTCCGTGAGATGGGCGAGGGCGAGATTGACCTGCCGCACCGGCGTCGGGAAGCGGTCGCCCGGTGCGCGTGAATAGCCGACAGCCACGGTCGCATAGCCGTGCGAGGCGAGGATCTTGAGGTAATTGGCAACGTCGGAACGGTCGCCCGCGACGAAGCCGCCGCCGTGGATCCAGGCGATCGCCGGCAGCTTTCCCGCACCCTTCGGGCGATAGAGGTCGAACAGGGCGCCGGGCTCTCCAGGGGCATAGGGCTGGTCGTTCAGGGCCGTCACGCTCGGCGGCACGTAGGGGGCCATCGTCGCCGCCGCCTTGCGGCTGCCCTGGGCGAAGATGAAGCGGATGACCCACACCGATGGCCAGGGGCTCATCTGCACGGCCGCCCAGGTGGCCGTTATGACGAAGAGGAACCCGGCGATGGCGACCAGCGCGACCTTGAACATCCGGGGCTTCCCCTGCTCGTCCCTATCTGTCTAGCGGGGGCCCATGCCGCCTGCACTCCGGAAAACCACGGAGCGCCCGGACGGTGCTCCCCGGTGCGGCGATCCGCATTGCAGACGCTATGGCCGGAGTGAACGCCCGATCATGCGGCTTTGCGATAGCGCGCGGCGACTTTGCGGCGGGAGAGATTGGGGGCCATGGCGGCCGCGCGCCGTTCAGCAATGCTCGCCGGCCTGGGCGGCCTGCCTGCCGAGGGCGGCGGCTTCCCGGCGCAGCCAGGCATTGGCGGCCTGCCGGCCCTCCGCACGGACGCGCCGCTCATATTCCGGCCGCAGCCGCTCGCGCTGCTGCGCCATCGAACATTCGGGATCCGGCGTATCGGCATTGGGTTTCGGCTTGTGCCTAGTGTCGGACGGCTCGTTGTTGGGCGCCGTCTGCTGCTCCAGCAGGTCTCCCTGATGCATGAGCATATGCTGCTGGCCGGCATCGATCCACGGCTCCTGCGCGTGGGTCATGGCTGCGGCGAACAGGGCCGCACAGGCCGCGGCGATCGGCACCGGTAGTCGTGGACGCATGGGCTACTCCGATCCTGGAGGGGGACTTGCGGCGTCGACGGCGGCCGCGGGCTGTACGGGCGTGACTCGCCAGATGGTGTTGGACAGATCGTCGGCGACGATCAATGCGCCGCGCGGGTCGACCGTGACTCCGGCCGGGCGCCCGCGGGTCCTGCCGTCGTCGCCCAGGAAGCCCGTCACGACATCGATCGGCGGACCGGCCGGGCGGCCGTTGCGGAAGGGGACGAACACCACCTTGTAGCCGGACGGCGTGCTGCGGTTCCAGCTGCCATGCTCGCCGACGAACGCGCCTTCGGCAAAGGCGGGGCCCATCGCCGGCGTGGAGAAAGCGAGGCCGAGGGCAGCGACGTGGGAACCTAGGCCGTAGTCGGGCCGGATGGCGGCGGCGACCTTCTGCGGGTCCTGCGGCCGGACGCGCCGGTCCACATGCTGGCCCCAATAGCTGTACGGCCAACCGTAGAATGCGCCTTCGCGCACAGAGGTCAGATAGTCGGGTACCAGGTTGGACCCGATCTCGTCCCGTTCGTTCACCACCGCCCACAGCTGGCCGCTGCCTGGCTGGATGGCCAGTGCCGTCGGGTTGCGCAGCCCGGTCGCGAAGGGGCGGTGGGCACCGGTGGCGGCATCCACCTGCCAGATCATCGCCCGCTCGGCCTCGGCGGTCATCCCGCGCTCGGTGATGTTGCTGTTGGAACCGATGCCCACATAGAGGAACCGGCCGTCGGGGCTGGCCGTCAGGGCCTTGGTCCAGTGATGGTTGATCTCCGACGGCAGGTCGGTGACCTTGACCGGCGGCCCCTCCGCCCGGGTCTGGCCGACGCGATAGGGGAAGCGCACCAGCGCATCCTGGTTGGCGACATAGAGCTGGTCGCCGACCAGCGCGAGCCCATAGGGCGCGTCGAGATCCTCGGCGAAGACGGTGCGGCCTTCATAGGTCCCGTCGCCGTCGGCGTCGCGCAGGAGGGTCAGCCGGTTGCCGCTTTCCACCGAGGTGGTTCCCTTGGCCTTGATGATCCCGGCGATGAGATCCTTCGGGCGCAGGGACGGGGCCCCGCCGCCGCGTCCTTCGGCGACCAGGATGTCGCCGTTCGGCAGGACCAGGGTCTGGCGGGGGACGCCGAGGTCGGTGGCGATCGCGGTGATCCTGTAGCCGCTCGGAACGGCCGGCCGGCGGTCGCCCCAGGGCGCCGGATTGGCGATCTTCATGGTGGGAAGCAGGCCCGCGACCGGATCGGGGAGTTGCGGATCCGGGCCGACCTGGTTCGGCGCGTCCTCGCGGCTGCACCCCGCCGCAAGCACGGCGAGCGCGGCGAGGAGGGGAAGGGCCGGGCGCTTCATCGGCCCACTTTCCCGCGCAGCCCCGAAAAGGCGAACCATGTCGTCAGGATCGCCAGCAGGGTGACGATCGCCGAGAGCACCAGTCCGCCCGGCATGCTTCCCCAGGCATCGCGGGCATGGAGGAAATTGTTGAGGAGGCCGAGGATGAAGATCGCCAGCAGCAGGAGGAAGACGAAGAACGACCGGCCGCGGCGGTTCCGGGCGCGCAGCAGCGCGACGAGGGTCCAGAGCAGCGCGAGGCCGGCGAACACCATCGCGCCGGCGATCAGCCACTCGGCGAAATTGTTCCACTGGATCTCGTAGGTCGAGGAATAAGCGAGATCTGCGAGCAGCCCGCCGGCGAAGAGGGTGAGCGCGGCGGCGACCAGGAAGGCGAGCAGGGGATGCACCGGCCCTGGCGGCACTCGGTCGGGGACAGTGGCCAAGGGCGTTCCTCCTCCCTCGTCGACGGGCGCGCCGGGCGTGGCCCGCCCGAGGTAATCAACTGGGAGAATGCGAGGCCGCTACAGATGTTCCCCCAGGCTCGTGCTCGGGGGATGACGGTCCCCGTCGGAAACGGGCCCGATCCTGGGGATCGGGCCCGTCCGTTCAGGCCGCGGTCTGGACGAAGCGGCCGCTGTTGAAGTCGTCGATGGCCTGGTGGATCTCCGCCTCGCTATTCATCACGAACGGACCGTAGCCTACGATCGGCTCGTCGATGGGCTCGCCGGTCAGCACCAGCAGCTTGGTCTCGCCGTCGGCGTGGACCTCGACGCGGCTGCCCTCCGGATCGAGGAGCAGCACCTCGGCCTCGCCGGCGCCCTGGTCGCCGTTGATGGTCGCATGGCCGGACAGCACCACCAGCATCGCAGTGTGGCCTTCCGGCAGGTCCAGGCTCACGTCGACATCCTGGCCGAGCGCCACGTCCCAGACATTGACCGGGGTGAAGGTCCGCGCCGGGCCCGTCACGCCGGCGAAGGTGCCGGCAATGATCCGGGCGGTGCCGGCGCCGTCGCCGAGTTCGACCGTCGGGATGTCGGCGGCAAGGATGCCCTGGTAGGCGGGCGGCGCCATCTTGTCCTTCGCCGGCAGGTTCACCCACAGCTGGACCATGCGGAACGGCCCGCCCGACTTGGTGAAGCCCGGGGCGTGATATTCCTCATGGATGATGCCGGCGCCGGCGGTCATCCACTGGACGTCGCCGGGGCCGATGGTCCCGCCGTTGCCGGCGGAATCGCGATGCTCCACCTGCCCGTCATAGACGATGGTGACCGTCTCGAACCCCCGATGCGGATGCTGGCCGACCCCGCGCCGGTGCATCGTCGGGGCGAAATAGTGCGGGCCGCCATAGTCCAGCAGCAGGAACGGGCTGATCTGATTGCCGAGCCGGTTGTAGGAGAAAAGCGACCGAACCGGAAAGCCGTCTCCTACCCAATGGCCACGATCATTGCCGAAACGTGCGAGGATCTTCTTGGTCATGATTTGTCTCCGGGGCGATCGACATCTTGGCCGCCGATCGCATTTGCTGAATAGATAGTGTAGACGCGTGAGTTTACCAAGATGGTTACTGCCCTTCTGTCGCCCGTGTACGGCAGCCGCCCGGATCGTCGCATGATCTGATCCGTTTCCCTCGACGAAGCGCGGCCTTGTCTCCCATGATTGCCGCGGTAGGAGGTAGAGACGGTGTCGAAACGTCTTGTCAGCGTGCCCCTTTCGCCTTCGGCCGCCCCGCCTCGTGCAGGGCGGGTGCCGATGGGGGGCGGGGTATGACGACGCCGGCCGACTTCCGCATTGAGCATCGCGACCGCGAGACCGTCGTCCAGCTTCTCGGCGACTGGACCAGCCTCGGGCTCGGGGACGCTCCGCTGCGGCTCGAGCGCGCGCTGCCGGGGGGCGGGCCGGTCCGGATCGATACCTCGCAGCTTGGACGTGTGGACACCGCCGGCACCTATGCGGCGCTGCGGATCCTGGATGCGGAGTCCCGCACCCGCTTCGACGACGGCGGTCGCGAGGATCTGCAGCGGCTGGTGGATCTCGTCCGTGACTCCCTCGACACCCATCCGCCCGGACGGGACCGCGCCGCCCCGCTGCGCGCGGCGTTCGAGGCGATCGGTTTCGGCGTCGTCCAGGCCGGCCGCGAATTCTGGCGCGGGCAGGAATTCACCGGCCGGATGGTGGCGGCGGTGGGGCGCGTCGCCCGCCATCCGCGCCGCCTTCGCATCACGCCGCTGGTCTCCGCGATGGAGCGGGCGGGGTTTGGCGCCATCCCGATCGTGATGATCCTCAATTTCTTCGTCGGCGCGGTGTTCGCCCTGGTCTGTTCGACGATGCTGCAGATGTTCTCCGCCAACGCCTATGTGGTCGAACTGGTCGGAATCGGCGTGCTGCGGGAATTCGGCGTGCTGTTCGCCGCGATCATCTTCGCCGGCCGTTCGGCGTCCTCCTTCGCCGCCCAGCTCGGCTCGATGCGGATGAACCAGGAAGTGGACGCGATGCGGGTCATGGGGATCGACGAATATGAGGCGCTGGTGGTGCCCCGGCTCGTCGCTGCCTTGCTGGCCCTGCCGCTGCTGGCCTTCGTCGGCAATCTCGGCGGCCTGGCCGGCGGCATGCTCGTCGCCTGGATCCTGATGGGCATCACGCCGGAATTCTTCCTCGAACGGATGGTCGACATGGTCGGGACCCGGCATTTCTGGCTCGGCATGGCCAAGGCGCCCTTTTTCGCGATCGTCATCGCGGGCACCGGCTGCCGCCAGGGGTTCGAGGTGAAGGGCGATGTCGAGAGCCTCGGCGCGCGGGTCACGACGGCGGTGGTGCAGTCGATCTTCCTCATCATCATGTTCGATGCGATCTTCGCCGTCCTCTACTGGCAGCTCGAGCTATGAACGACTCCGCCGTTCCGATCCGGGTGGCCGGCCTGCGCACCGCCTTCGGGGACAAGGTCATCCACGAGGATCTCGACCTCGAGGTGCGCGAGGGTGAGATCCTGGGGCTCATCGGCGGATCGGGGAGCGGCAAGTCGGTCCTGCTCAACACCATCCTTGGCCTCAAGCGGCCCGAAGGCGGCCGGGTCGAGCTGTTCGGAGAGGACGTGCACGGGGAGCGCAACGTCGAGGTCGCCAAGCGCACCGGCGTGCTCTTTCAATATGGCGCGCTCTTTTCCGCCCTCACCGTCCAGGAGAATGTCGAGGCGCCTTTCCTCGAGCATCTCGATCTGCCCTACGATCTGGTGCGCGAGCTGGCGGCGCTGAAGATCGAGCTGGTCGGGCTCGATTCCGATGCCGGGGCCAAGCGCCCGGCCGAGCTGTCCGGCGGCATGCGCAAGCGCGCAGGGCTGGCGCGGGCGATCGCGCTCGATCCGCGGATCCTGTTCCTCGACGAGCCTACGTCCGGCCTGGATCCGATCGCCGCCGGCGAGCTCGACGCGCTGATCCGCAAGCTGCGCGATGCGCTCGGCCTCACCGTTCTGATGATCACCCACGATCTCGACTCGCTCTATGCGATCACCGACCGGGTCGCGGTGCTTGCCGACCGCAAGGTCGTCGCCGTCGCTCCGGTGGCGGAGCTCGAGCGTTCGGACCATCCCTGGATCGCAAGCTATCTCGGCGGACCGCGAGGGCGCGCGGCGCGTAAGGACGGACACTGATGGAACGGCATGCCAATTATGCGCTGGTCGGAATCCTCACTACCTTGCTGGTGATGGGGGCGTTGATATTCGCCGTCTGGCTCGGCGGCACCGATATCGGCCGGAGCCGCGATGACTATCAGGTCCTGTTCCAGGGGCCGGTCAGCGGGCTGAGCGAGGGCGGCGAGGTCCAGTTCAACGGCATCAAGGTGGGGGAGATCGAACGCGTCCGCCTCGCGCCGCAGGACAGCAGCAAGATTCTGGTCGACATTCGCGTCCGGAGCGACACGCCGGTCCGCGAGGATTCGGTGGCGAGCACGTCCACCCAGGCCCTGTCCGGGGTCAGCGCGATCCTGATCAGCGCCGGCACGCCGTCGCGGCCGCTTCTCAAGCAGGTGTCCGATCGCCATCCGCCGCTGATACCCAGCCGGCCGAGCCGCCTGTCCTCCATGCTGAGCGGCGGCTCCCAGCTCATCGAGGGCGCGAACGAGGCGATCGGGCGCGTCAACCGGCTGCTGTCGGATCGCAACATCGCCCAGTTGGGCGCGGTGGTTGCCGACCTGCGGGCGACGACGGGCGAGCTCGCAGCCAACCGCGCCATGTTCGATCGCGCCAGTTCCGCCATCGCCAAGATCGATCGTTCGATGGACGACGTGCAGGCCACGGCGGCGGAGGTGCGCGGGCTGGTGCGGACCGACGGGCAGCGCACCCTGCGCAACGCCGCCGATGCGATGGAGGAACTGAAGCAGGCCGTGGAGGAGGCGCGCAGCGCGATCGCCGCCATCGATTCCGCCGCGGGCGCCGTCCAGTCCGAAACCCTGCCATCGGTCACGGACTCGCTGCAGTCGCTCGGCGATGCGGCCGACGAACTCAACGATCTCATTCGCCAGATCCGCCAGGATCCGCGCGGCGCGCTCGGCCGCGGCTCCAGTTCGGAAAGGAAGCTCGATCCATGACCATGGCCCCGCGCCGCCGGGCTCTTGCCGTCCCGGCCCTGTTCCTTCTCCTGTCCGGCTGCCTCGGCGGCCTGCTTGGCGGCGGGAAAGAGGCGGATCTCTACCGCTTCGGCGGGGCGGAGGCGGCCGCCGCGCCGTCCGGCCAGCTGGCACCGGGCACTTTCAAGGTCCAGCTCGTGATGCCGGGCTTCCCGCCCGAGGCCGCGGGGGACCGGATCCTGACGGTGGAGGACAATCGCGCCTCCTATATCGAGGGCGCGCGCTGGGTGTCCTCGGCGCCGGCCCTTTATCGTTCCGCGCTCGCTGCCCGGTTCGCGGAGGCGGAGGGGGACGTGCCGATCCTGGAGCGGCGCCGCGGCGATGCCGATTACGTGCTTCGCGTCCGTATCGATCGCTTCGAGGCCGATTATGCGAACGGGCCGAAGGCGCCGCCGACCGTCCATGTCGCCGGCATCGCGACCCTGTTCGATCGGGAAGGGAAGGAAATCGCTTCCTATCGCGCGGTGGACAGCGACGCCGCGACCGCGAACCGGACCGGCGCGATCGTCGCCGCCTTCGACCGCGCCGTCATGCGCCAGAGCGCCGCCGTCGCGCGCTGGGCGTCCGGCGCGATGCGCGGTTCCGGGCGGGGATAGCGGCCGGTCAGGTGATCGCGCTCGGCCGGCCGATTCCGAGCGTGTCCATGCCGGCGATCCTGCGCGAGGACTGGATCAGCGGCGCCAGCGCATCCTGGGGATCGAGCCCGAGGTCGCCGGCCGGCGCCTCGTAGCGCTCGATATAGACGCGCAGGGTCGCGCCGGCGGTGCCGGTGCCCGACAGCCGGTAGACCACCCTGCCGCCGTCCGGCGTGTGGAAGCAGGATCCCTGCCTGCTGCTGGTCGAACCGTCGACCGGATCGACATAGGTGAAGTCGAACGCCTCCGCGAAACCGGGCTCGGACGGGCCGTTCTTCACCTGCTCGGCGATTCGCTCCATCATCCGCTCGGCGGTTTCCGCGGGCAGGTCTTCATAATCGTGGCGGGTGAAATAGTTGCGGCCGAACCGGGCCCAGTGCGCCTGCTGGATCTGCGCCACCGTCTTCCCGGTCGCGGCCAGGATGTCGAGCCAGAACAGCACCGCCCACAGGCCGTCCTTCTCCCGCACATGGTCCGATCCGGTGCCGAAGCTTTCCTCCCCGCACAAGGTGATGAGCCCGGCGTCGAGCAGGTTGCCGAAATATTTCCAGCCGGTGGGCGTGCGGTAGCAGGGGATGCCGAGCGCTTCGGCCACCCGGTCGACCGCGCCGCTCGTCACCATCGAACGCGCCACGCCCTTGAGCCCGGCGGCATAGCCGGGGACCAGCTGCGCGTGGTTGGCCAGGATCGCCAGGCTGTCGCCCGGGCCCACATAGGTCCCGGCGCCGAGGATCATGTTGCGGTCGCCGTCGCCGTCGGACGCCGCTCCGAAATCCGGGGCCTCGGGCGCGAACATCTCGTCGACCAGCAGGTGGGCGTGGACGAGATTGGGGTCGGGATGGCCGCCGCCGAAATCCGGCAGTGGCACCGCGTTGATCACCGTGCCTTCGGGCGCGCCGAGCCGCTGCTCCAATATCTGCTTCGCATAGGGGCCGGTGACGGCGTGCATCGCATCGAAGCGCATCCGGAATCCGCGGCCGAACAGCGATGCGATGCGCTCGAAATCGAACAGCCCTTCCATGCAGGCGAGATAGTCGGCGACCGGATCGACGATCTCGATCGTCATGCCGCCGATCTGCCGTTCGCCCGGGCTGTCGAGGTCGAGCGCGCTCTCGCCCGCGTCGGCGATCCGGTAGCTGCGGATCGCCTCGCTGCAGGCGTGGATCCGTTCGGTCACCGCTTCGGGCGCGGGGCCGCCGTTGCCGATATTGTACTTGATCCCGAAATCCTCGTCGGGCCCGGCGGGATTGTGGCTGGCCGACAGGATGAAGCCGCCGAAGGCGCCGCGCCGGCGGATCAGGTTGGACACCGCCGGCGTCGAGAGCAGCCCGCCGCGCCCGATCACGAGCCGGCCGATGCTGTTGGCCGCCGCGATCCGGACGATCGCTTCCAGCGCCTCGCGATTGAAGAAGCGCCCGTCGCCGCCGACCACCAGGCAGGCGCCCGGTGGCGGCTGCACGGCGTCGAAGGTCGCCTGGACGAAATTCTCGATATAATGGGGCTTCTGGAACTCCCGGACCTTCTTCCTCAGCCCGGATGTCCCGGGCTTCTGCCCCGGAAATGGCCTGGTCTGGACGGTGCGGATCGCGCTGTCTGTCTGCATCTTTGCTTTCCTTAACGGACGGCGCGAATTTGTGTAGCGGCAGAAACGGGCGACGGGCGCAGTCCGGGCACCGGCTGGCGTTCCGCCGCCACCGGTTACGCCGGCTGCGCGCGCGGGGGAAACAGGCAGGCGCGTTCGGCATCGATCGAGACGCGCGTGGCGCTGCCGACCGCGGGCGGCGCAGCCATCGTCCGCGCCGTCACGACGGCATCTCCGGCCGCCAGCGTGACCATGTGGAAGGCGCCGCCGAAGGCGACCTCCAGCACCGTCGCCGCCGCGCCGTCCGGATCCCCGAGGCGCAGGGCGTCGGGCCGGACCATCACCCGCGCCGGGCCGTCGTCCAGGCCCCGTGCCGGCACCGTCCCGACGGCCGTGCGCGCCATCCCGTCCTTCACCTGCGCCGGCAGGACCAGGGCGTCGCCCAGCAGTTGGGCGGCCTCGATCGACGCGGGCCGCCGATAGCAGTCCTGCGGACTGCCGGTCTGCAGGACACGCCCGTTCGACATCAGCATGAGGTGGTCGGCGACCAGCATCGCCTCTTCGGGGTCGTGGGTGACGATCAGCACCGTCGCCCCGTCGGCCCGCAGGTCGGCGAGCAGCGACTGGCGGATGGTGGCGCGCAGGTGGCCGTCGAGCCCGGAAAAGGGCTCGTCGAGCAGAAGCACCGCGGGCTTGCGCGCCAGCGCCCGCGCGATGGCCACCCGCTGCTGCTCGCCGCCCGACAGCGTGTGCGGCCAGGCCCTGGCCAGCGGCTCGAGCCGGAAGCGGGCGAGCAGCGCCGAAATCCGCGCCTGCCGCGTGGCGGCGTCGAGGTCCCGGAGCCCGAAACCGATGTTGCCGGTGACGTCGAGGTGCGGAAACAGCGCGAGATCCTGGAAGACCAGGCCGACCCCGCGCCGTTCGGGCGAAACCGTGGCCGTCGGGGTCGAGACCGTCCGCCCGCCGATCGCGATCGTGCCCGCATCGACCGGCTCGAGCCCCGCGATCATCCGCAGCAGCGTGCTCTTGCCGCATCCGGACGGCCCCAGCAGGCAGGCGATCTGCCCGCTGCGGAGCTCGAAGCTTGCCTCCGCGACCGCCGCACGGCCGGAGTAGCGACGCGTGACCGATGCGACGGCAAGGGCGATGTCCGGTGTCATGGTCGCTTACAGCCCGGGTCGTGACGATGCGATCCTGCGCGTCAGCCACACGACCGCGGGCAGGGCGAGCAGGATGATGAGGAGCGAAGGGGGCCCCGCCTGGGCCAGCCTTTCGTCGAGGGCATAATTGTTTGCAAGCACGGCGAGCGTGTCGAAGTCGAACGGGCGCAGGATCAACGTGGCCGGCAGTTCCTTCAATATGTCGATGAACACCACCATCCCCGCAGTCAGCATCGCCGCCTTCGCCACCGGAAGCTCGACCGCCACCGCCGCGCCGGTCTCGCCGCGGCCGAGGGTGCGTGCGGCCTGGACCATCGACGGCGTGACGCGGGTGAGGCCGGCATCGATCGGTTCCAGCGCCGCGGCCATCAGGCGCGCAGCATAGGCATAGGTCAGCAGGGCCAGCGCAATGCCCCATCCCGATCCCGGCAGCAGGGACCAGACCAGGCCGGCCGGGGCGAGCAGGCCGATCGCCATCACCGCGCCCGGCGTGGCATAGCCCAGGCTCGCGAGCCGCGCCGCCGCCGGCAGCCCGCGTCCGCCCAGCGCCAGCGCCGTCGCCAGCATCACCGTCACCATCGCGCCGGCCGCGCCGAGCAACAGGCTGCGGACTCCGGCGGCGCCGAGCCGCGGCCAGTCGGGGACCGTGTCCAGCGCGCTCCACAGCAGCCAGCCGCCGGGCAGCAGCAGCCCGGCGGTGAGGAGCAGGAGGCAGAAACCCGTCGCCAGCCACGCCCGTATGCCGGTCAGCGCCCCGGCATGCGGCTGGCGCCAGCGTGCCCTGCCGCCTTCGTGGCTCCGGCCCGTCCGATGCTGCCGTTCGAGCCACAGCAGCAGGCCGGCCGCCGCCAGCAGCGGCAGGGCGATGCGGGCGGCGCTCGCCGTCGACCCGTAGACCGACCAGGCGCGGATGACGCCGGTGGTCAGCGTCTGGACGCTGAGAAACTGGACCGCGCCATAATCCGCCAGCGTCTCCATCACCGCGAGCGCGACGCCGGCGGCGAGCGCCGGCCGCGCCATCGGCAGGGCGACGCGCCGGAACGCCTGCCAGCGCGTGCAGCCCAGCATCGCCGCGGCCTCGAGCACGTTGGTCGACTGGTTCACGAACGCCGCCCGCATCGAGAGATAGACATAAGGATAGAAGGCGCAGGTCAGCACGAACGCCGATCCCGGCAGGCTGCGCATGCGGATCGGAAGGTCGGATCCCGCTTCGGCGCGCAGCCAGGTGCGCAGGGTGCTGCCCACGTCGAACAGGTCGGCATAGGCATAGGCAAGCGCGAAGGCCGGGGCGGCCAGCGGCAGCGCCAGCGCCCAGGCGAAGGTCTCGCGGCCGGGAAAGCGGTGCATGACGACCAGCCATGCCGCCACCGAACCCAGCACCGCCGTCGCGACGCCGACGAGCAGCGCCAGCCAGGCGGACGTGAGCGCATAGCGGGCGATGTCCCCCGCTGCGATGTCGGCACTGTCTCCGGACAAAGCCGCGAGCAGGACGCCGCCGAGCGGCAGCACGGCGGCGAGGCCGGCCAGGCCCGCGAGGAGCGTCAGGCCGGAAAGGCGCCGGGGGATGAGGGCAGGCGCTCCCGCTAGCGCCATCCCGCCTTGCTCATGATCGACTGCGCCAGCGGCTGGTGCCTGGCAAAGGCCGCCACGTTCATCGGATGGGCGGTGAAGCCGGCATGGCTGTCGACCGGCGGCGGCGGGGGAACGTCGGGCGATGCCGGGAACTCGTTGTTGTTGCGCGCGATATGCGTCTGCGCCTCGGCCGAGGCGAAGAATTCGAGCAGCCGGACGGCATTGTCCTTGTTGGGCGCATTGGCCGCCACGCCGCCGCCCGAGATGTTCACATGCGCGCCCTTGCCGTTCAGGCTGGGGAAGCCGAGCCTGACCCGCTGGGTCACGGCGCGGTCGGCCTCGTCGTCGCCGTTCGCCATGCGGATGTAATAATAGCTGTTGGTGAGCGCCACTTCGCACACGCCGGCGCCCACGGCCCGGATCTGGTCGCGGTCTCCCCCCTCGGGCGGGCGGGCCATGTTGGCGACGATGCCGCGCACCCAGCGCTCCGCCTCGGCCTGGCCGAGTTCCTCGATGACCGCGCCGACGAGGGACAGGTTGTAGACGCTGTCGGCGGACCGGACGCACAATCTGCCCCGGAAGCGCGGGCCGGCCAGCTTAGCATAATCGTCGATCTCCTCGGGACGCACCTTCGCGCTGTCATAGGCGACGACGCGGGCGCGGCGCATGAACCCGTACCATTTGCCGCCGGGTTCGCGCAGGTTGGCCGGGATGCGGCTGTCGAGCGTTTCCGACCGGATCGGCTGGAACAGGCCGGCCTGGTCGGCGCGCCACAGGGCTCCCGCATCGGCGGTGACGAACAGGTCGGCGGGGCTGTTCGCGCCCTCGCTCTTCATCCGGGCGATCAGCTGGTCGGGATTGCCTTCGATGCGATTGATCCTGATCCCCGTCTGCTGCGTGAAGGCCTCGAACAGCGGCAGGTCGCTGTCATAGTGGCGGGCCGAATAGAGATTGACCACCTGCTCGCCCTCGGAAGGGCTCTGGGAGCATCCGGCCAGGAGCGCGGCCGTCGCGACGGTGAGGAGGGCGAGGCGTGGGAACATCGATCGGGACCTTTCCATCATTTGCCGGTCATGCGGCTTTCGGCGGGCGGTTCCCTCCGTCCGGACCGCGGGCGACCGTCCCGGGGAGTCGGAGGGGCGGCGTGGCGACGGTCATCCCCCGGTCAGGACGAACGGGATTTCGACCGTTCCCCGTACCCGCACCGGCTGGCCGTCGCGCATCGTGGGGGACCATCGCCATTTCCGTACCGCGCCCAGCGCCGCTTCGTCGAGCCGGCGGTGCCCGCTGCTGCGCGCTACCCGGATATCCTCGACGGTCCCGTCGGTCGCCAGCGTTACCGCCAGCACGACCGTGCCCTGTTCCCGCTTGCGCCGCGATTCATAGGGGTAGCGCGGCGGCGGGGCGTGGATCATCGAGGAGGACAGGTCGCCGCGGGAGACCGGCGCCGGCGGTCCGACGGGGGCGGGCGGTCCGGGATCGGACGTGGCCGCCGCCGGCTGCGGGACGGGCGGCGGCGGTTGGGTGGTGACCGTCACGGGCGGCGGATCGGGCGTGAGGATCCTTACCCGCGGGCTCGGGACATGGACGGCCTCGGGCGGCGTCTCGACCTTCGGCTGGTCGGGCTTGCTCGGCGCCGTGCGGGGCGGGTCGAGGGTGATCACATGGACCTTCAGCGGCGGTTCGCGCCGGCTTTGGGCCAGCGGCGTTCCGATCGCCAGCAGCGCCCCTGCCAGCGCGACATGGACGATCGCGGTCAGCGCCAGCGCGCGGCCGCGAAACCGGCGTTCCCCGTAGCGGGCGGGGGCATCGAATTCGGTTGCGATCGGCATGTGCATCATCGCCGCGCCTCCAGCACGGCGCGGTCGATCGCCGCAAGGTCGCGGCATCCGGTCAGCGCCATCGCCAGTTCCAGCTCCGCGCGCAGGATCCGCAGCATATGGGCGACGCCCGGAGCACCGGCAGCGGCCAGGGCGAAGACCTGCGGGCGGCCGATCATCACCGCCCGCGCCCCGAGCGCCAGCGCGCGCAGCACGTCGATGCCGCGCCGCACGCCGCCGTCCATCAGCACCGGCACCGCGCCGGCCACCGCCTCGACCACCGGCTCCAGCAGGTCGATCGCGGCCGGCACGCCGTCGAGCGCGCGGCCGCCGTGGTTGGACACCACGATCCCGTCGGCTCCGGCGGCGATCGCGCGCCGTGCGTCCTCGGGATCGGCCACGCCCTTGGCCAGGATCGGCAGGCGGGTGAGGCCGCGCAGCCATTCGAAGTCGGCCCAGCCGGGGACGCTCTCGATCAGCGGGGTTCCGAACAGCAGGGCGCCCGGCGGCGGGGGAGGGAGGTCGCGCATGCCCCGAAGGTTCACCGCCTCGACATGCGCCGGCCGTGCGAAGCCGGCCCGCTGCTCGCGGTTGCGGACGCCGTTGACCGGCGCATCGACCGTGACCACCAGGGCGCGATAGCCGGCCTGTTCGGCCCGGCGCACCAGGTCGGCGGTGAAGGCCCGGTCGGGCTGGATGTAGAGCTGGAACCACAGCGGCGCGCTCGCCTGCGCGGCAATGTCCTCCAGCGGTGCGCTGGCCTGGGTGCTGACCGTCATCAGCGCGCCGACCGCGCTCGCCGCCAGCGTGGTCGCCATTTCCCCGTCGGGATGGGCGAGCCGCTGGAAGGCGACCGGCGCGAGCAGGATCGGCGCGTCCAGCTCGGTTCCGAACAGCGTGAGCCGGGTGTTGGCGCCCTTGAGGTCGCGCAGCACGCGGGTGCGCAGCGGCCGCCGGGCGAAGGCGGCGACATTTTCGCCCAGCGTCCATTCGTCGCCCGCGCCGCCCGCGAAATAGGCCCATGCCTGCGGGGAGAGGCGCTGCCGGGCGAGCGCCTCATAATCCGCCAGCGCCGCCGTCTCCGGCGGGATCTGCTCGAGCGGCGGGAGGGTCATGTGTCGGCCCATTCGCGCAGCAGATTGTGGTAGAGGCCGGTCAGGCGGACGACTTCCGGATCGTCCGGGTCGCGCGCGGCGAGGGCCTGGATCGACTCGTCGAGCTGCAGCAGCATCGAGCGGCGGGTCTGTTCGCGCACCAGGCTCTGGATCCAGAAGAAGGCGGCATGGCGGGTTCCGGACGTGACCGGGGTCACCTGGTGCAGGGTATTCGCCGGATAGAGCAGCATGTGCCCGGCGGGCAGCTTGATCCGCTCCTCCGAATAGCCGTGCTCGGCGATCAGTTCGCCGCCTTCATAGCTGTCGGGTTCGCTCAGGAACAATGTTGCCGACAGGTCGCTTCGCACCCGCTCGGGGGATCCGGGGGCCGAGAAAATGGCGCTGTCGATGTGGCGGCCGTAGGCGCCGCCGCCGCTATAGGCATTGAACCGCGGCGGCAGGACCTTGAGCGGCAGTGCGGCGGCGATGAAGCGCGGGGTCGCCGCCAGCCGGTCGACGATCGCCGCACCCAGTTCGGTGCCGAGCGGATCGTCGTCCGCGAGCTGGCGGTTCGTCTTGCTTCGGGCGGCGACATGGCCGGCCGTGCCCCCGCCGTCGATCCACTGCGCCCGTTCGAGCCGGCTGCGGAATCCGGCCGCTTCGTCGGGCGAGAGCACGGCTGGAATCGCGATCAGCATCCTTGCCTCCTGGGCCCCCGGCCAGCGCCTGGCCGGGCGCCGGTATCGCGCGCTAGTATCGCAGGCCGACGCTGACCAGGAAGGTCCGCGGCGCGCCCAGTGTCGCGCGGGAGCCGTTCCAGTTCGCCGAAACCGCGTAGCGCTTGTTGGTGATATTATCGACGTTGAACCGCACGTCGATATTCTCCGTCACATCATAGGACAGCATTGCGTTGAGTAGGGTGTAGGACGGCAGCTTGCCGAACGTGCCGTTGGGGATCACCCGCAGCGCATCGTCGGGCCGGCCGAGATAGGAGGAACCCACATGCTGCAGGCCGGCGCCGACGGTGAGGCCGAACGGCAGGCGATAGGTGCTCCACAGCGTCGCCGACACATTGGGCGTGAAGGCCAGCCGGTCGCCGTCGAGGCCGGAGGCGGGGAAGGCGGCATAGTCGCCCGGATTGGTGAAGGCGAGCACCGCCGCCATCTCGTCGCTGATCCGGCGCCGGCTCTTCATCAGCAGCAGGCCGCCGAACAGGTTCCACTCGGGCGTGACCTGGCCGCTGACACTGAATTCCACGCCTTCCACCACCAGCTTCTGATAGCCCTGCAGCGCATTCTCGCTCGCCGGCCCGGAAAGGCGGCCGAACACCGGCACCTTCCTCTTCTCGCCGCGGAAGGCGGCGACCGCCGTCGACAGGGCGCCGCCCAGGAAATCGGCCTTGGCGCCGATCTCGTAATTGTGGGAGCGGACGGGGTCGGCGCCCGGCACCAGTCCGGGGAAGGCGTTGTCGCCGGTCCGGGAAATGTCCGGGTTGGACAGATAGGATCCGGGCGGGAGCGCCGCGGTGCTGAACGAGGCATAGAGGCTGACGGTCTCGACCGGCTTGTAGGTGAGGGCGACCTTCCCGCCCCAGGTCCAGGGCGAGGTTTCGAACCCGTCTGCTCCGATCGGCGCGTCCGTGACGTCGCGGCTGCTGATATCGGCCTCATATCCTTCGCCGCGCACGCCCGCGGTGATCAGGAACCGGTCGTCGATCGATACGGTGTCGTAGAGGAAGATCGCATGGGTGCGTACCTTGGCGCGGGCGAACTCGGTCGGCGCCCGCGGCGCCGCGCCGGCGCGGTCGGGATCGGGGTCGAACAGGTCGGTCGGGCCGGGATTGACGCTGCCCTGGCGGCGCGCGTTCGATCGTTCCCAGCTCAGTTCGAACCCGGCGGCGAGCGAATGGGCGAGCGGGCCGGTGTCGAACCGCGCGTTGAGCGCGGTGGTGTTGCTGACGCTTTCGTTGTCGCGGTCGTAGAACAGGGTGGACGTGCTCACTGACGACGGCGGCGTGAAGCCGGTGGGCACGGTGAAGCGGGACGTCCGGTCGACCCTGGCCCAGCGGGTCTGGTTGCTCACCACCAGGCCGCTGGCGGGCTCATATTCCACGCGGGCGAACACCGCGTCGCTGGTCGTGTCGTCGAAATCGCTGGCAAGGCCGAAGAAGGAGTCCCGATCCGCGCCGGCGGTGGCGGGGTCGTGGCGGAAGGTGCCGCGGATCATCGCGCCGGGGACGCCCCAGTCGGGAATGTCGTCGCGCTCCAGATGCTCCCACGACAGGAAGGCGCGCAGGTCGGTGCCGAGGCCGTAGGCGATCGACGGGGCGATGCCCCACAGCCGGTTGCGGGCGACGTCGCGGCCCGGCACGCCGCCGTCCTCCACCACGGCATTGAGGCGCACCGCGGCGGTTTCGCCGATCGGCTGGTTGAGGTCGATGGAGCCGCGCTTGCGCGCCCGGGTTCCATATTCGTCGAACCCGAGGCTCACGTCGCCCGCCACGAAGCCGTCGAGGGCGGGCCGCTTGGTGTTGATGTTGATGTAGCCGCCGGCCGTGCCGCGGCCGTTGTCGGCGGCGGCGCCCTTGATCACCTCCACCGACTCGATGTTGAAGACGTCGCGGGCGTAGCTTCCGGAATCGCGGGCATTGTCGATGAACACGCTGCCGCTGGTGTCGAAGCCGCGCAGGGAGAAATTGTTGGTGGAGGTTCCGAAGCCGTTCTCGCCGGCGTTGAAGCTGATGCCGGGGGTGTTGCGCAGCACGTCCGTCAGCGTCCGGGCGCCGCGATCGCGGATCACCTCCTGCCCGATCACGTTCACCGTCTGCGGCGTGTCGAGCAGCGGCGCGGTCGCCTTGGGCGATTGCAGTTCCGTGCGGTTATAGCCTTCGTCGACCACCGTATCGACCACCGTCACGCTGCCCAGCGGACGCGTATCCTCCTGCGCCAGCGCCGGCGCACCGCCTGCGAACAGGCCGATGCAGCCCAGCGCGAGCATGGCGCTCGGCGATGCGCTGAGCATCGCCGCAGTGCTGCCGGCCGCTTCGCCCCTGTTCCGCGATGTCTCGGATCCGTCCATTGACTCCCCCTTGTAATGATAATCAGTCGCAAAAGCGATAAACGGTGTGGGCGCGCATTTGTCAACCGGCCGAAGGGGAAAGACGGTCGGGCGCCGTGCGACGTGATATCCAGGACACAGTGCCGGCCGCGGCCGCGCGCCGTCGACGTGCCGTGCCGACCGGCAGAGGTCTCCCGCGGCCCTCAACGCCGATCGGGAAAATTTCGGCCGGACCTCCGTAATTGCCTCGATAGCGGCCCGGAACGTGATCGCTCACGTCCGTATCGATCCGGCAAGCGGGATTTCAGCAGGGCAGCGACCGACGCGCTTCGACCTGCGATCGAGTCGGTCGAACCACGGTCCGATCATCGGTGATCCTGCGCTTCCGGCGTGGCGGCAGCCTGGGAAAGGGGAATCGTGATGCAGACCGGACATGCGCAGCGCCTGGCTTTCGCGTCGCTTTGCATGGGGCTCATCGCCGGCCCGCTCCATTCTGCCACGGTCTTCACGGGCGAGACCGTCCAGGGGAAGCGGGTCATCAGCCATCTCGACACGTCGGACCTGCCGACGGGCAGGCACAGCCTCTATTTCAGGGGCGTGCAGATGGGCACCGGGCAATATTGGCTGGTGCCGATCGTGGTGGCGAAGGGAGCCAGGCCGGGCAAGCGCTTCATGCTCGTCGCGGGCGTCCATGGCGACGAGATGAGTCCGCTCGACGCGGTGCAGCGCGTGATGGCGCAGCTCGATCCGGCCGCGATGGCGGGAACCGTGGTCGCGGTCTACGATCTCGCCCGGCCGGCCAAGGAATATGTGCAGCGCAAATGGCCGGTCGCGCAGTCGGGCGGAAGCCTGGTCGATACGAACCGGGTGTGGCCCGGCAATGCCGACGGCGGCAACATGCCGTCGCGCCACGCCAGCCTGCTGTGGAACGGCATCTTCAAGCCGAACACCGATATCGCGCTCGATTTCCACACCGCCGCGACGAGCGGCGATTTCACCGCCTTCATCTTCGCCGACCTGCGCAAGCCCGAGGTTCGCGCCATGGCGGAGCTCTATCCGATCGAGCAGGTCAAGAACGATCCGGGCTATGCCGGCACGCTCGAGACGGCGTTCGTCGAGGCCGGCATCCCCGCGCTCACGATCGAGATCGGCGGCCCGCGCGTCTTCAACCGGCAGAAGATCCCGATGTTCGTCGAAGGCACGATGAACGTGCTGAAATATCACAAGGTCATCGAGGGGGCGATCGGGCGAACGGGCCGGGATGCCGGGACCACCACCGGCGACGCCTTCCACACCATCCGCGCCGACAACGGCGGCTGGCTGGAGCTGCTGGTCGACCTCCGCGACAAGGTCGCGGCGGGCCAGGCCGTCGCGATCCAGCGCAACTCCTTCGGCGAAGTGGTCCGCGAATATGCCTCCGAAGTGAACGGGGAGGTCTCCACCATCCAGCGCGACGCGCTGATCGAACCCGGCACCCGCGTGATGCAGATCCTCTACGACAACCCGGACCCGAAGTGCGACGGCAGCGGCTGCTACGAGACGGGGGATGATTATTGAGCGGATGGCTCCGGGCCGGCGCGGCAGGGCGACCCCTGCCGGGTCGCTCGCCCCCAAAAGGAGATGCGGCGCGCCAGACGTAAATATGACGGGCACTCGGATCATTGGGGAATTCGGGTCAGCCGCAGGCGGGGGCGTCGCGCGTCGTTGAAGAGCCTCTGAATCACACCCGCCGCTGGATGTCCGGTCGGGCGGCGAACGCCTTCATCAGAGGCCCGGGTTCTGTCCTCGATCGGCAGGCCGGCACTAGCTGCGGATTGCGGCCGTCTCTCGTTTTGCTACACCGCGGCGAGGGAGCGTGATGACGTTCATGTCGCTGCGGATTGCGGCCGTCTCTCGTTTTGCTACACCCGCGGGCGTCCAGCTATCTCCGGCGCTCCGGCTGCGGATTGCGGCCGTCTCTCGTTTTGCTACACCGGCAGGGGCTCGCACTCACAGCTCCACAGTGCTGCGGATTGCGGCCGTCTCTCGTTTTGCTACACCCGAACAAGCTGAACGCCCTGACTTGCTTTGGCTGCGGATTGCGGCCGTCTCTCGTTTTGCTACACCCAGAAGGTTGCGACCTTCAGCCACCAATTAGCTGCGGATTGCGGCCGTCTCTCGTTTTGCTACACCGAATGCCATACGCAACAGCCGCCGCACTGCGCTGCGGATTGCGGCCGTCTCTCGTTTTGCTACACCAATAAGGAGGACTAAATAATGGCTTCTTCGGCTGCGGATTGCGGCCGTCTCTCGTTTTGCTACACCCCGCGGCTGAGGATCACCCAGCGCGAGCGCGCTGCGGATTGCGGCCGTCTCTCGTTTTGCTACACCGGGCCCGGGCGTCGCGGCGATCGAGTTCAAGCTGCGGATTGCGGCCGTCTCTCGTTTTGCTACACCCGAGCGTGCGATCGATGCACTGAGCCGCAAGCTGCGGATTGCGGCCGTCTCTCGTTTTGCTACACCCCGGTCCTGCGGTTATACATGCGAACCAGAGCTGCGGATTGCGGCCGTCTCTCGTTTTGCTACACCGGAGGGGCTGATTGCCGAGTTCATCAAGGCGCTGCGGATTGCGGCCGTCTCTCGTTTTGCTACACCGCGATCTGTCCAGCGGCCTGAAAATATTGAGTTTTTCTGGCCGCTGGCGCATCAGAAAAACTCCAACTGCGCAGGGGAAGGTCCGGCCGGTTGCCGGCTTTTCCCCACGAAGACCTTGATTCGTTCCCATTGCTTGTCGGTGATGGTCATGAACCGCACTTCGCCTTCTTCCGGCACGCGTCTGCCCATCCGCGTCGCATGAATCTCGGCATTCTCGATCGATGCGCAATGCCGCGTGTAAACCGAATATTGCATCATGGTGAAGCCGTCGTCGAGAAGGTCCTTGCGAAACCGCGTGTAGGCCCGGCGCGCCTTGGGGGTGTCGGTCGGCAGGTCGAACATCGCGATCACCCACATCGAGCGCCACCCCCATGGCAATTGCGGAACGGGCCGCGCGTGCGCCATCAACCGACGCCGTCCGGCGCCAGCAGGTCGGGCGCCAACGGCAGACCCGCAGGCAGCGCCAATGCCTTCCCGTCACCAGTCAGCACACGGGCCAGTGAGGCCGCGCTCAGTTGAATGGCCACCAGCAGTGGATTGCGCCGCGCGCCGACGAGCACGGTCTCATTGAACAGGGAGAGCAGCGCCGCTTTTGTCGGGCGTTCGCTCAAGTCGGGCGGCGGACCATCGCTCTCGTCGAGCAGTAGCCGCACCCGCCAGTCCACGAACGGGCGGTAGGGTTCGAGCAGATCGTCGGCGAGGCAAAACGGATTCGCGCGGTTTCGATGAAAGACTCCCAGCGAAGGGATCAGGCCGGAAGCTACAACCGCTCGCGCGATGGCCGCGCGCACCACGGCGTAGCCATAATTCAGCAATGCGTTGGCTCCGTCCGCGTCACGGTCGCGCCTGAAATCCTTGCCGAACAACAGCGGCCAATAGCGTTGTGCCGCCTGCGCTTCCAGGTTGTCCGGGTCGCCGGAGCGCACGCGTTTGGCCATCGGGGCGAGTCCACCGTCCGCGCCGGTGAAATGCGCGAGCACAGCGCCCTGTTGCGCGATCTTGGCATGGATCAAGGCCTGCCACACGCGCTTGCGCGTGGGTTCGGTGACCGACACTTGCGCTCGGTGTCGCTCGGTCTGAACATGATGCGCGTCGAGCGGCAACATCATCCCGGCTGGCAGATGGTCGCGGCCGGTCACCATCACCGTCGCTCCAGCCGCCAACAATTCGAGGAATACCGCCTGAGTATAGGAAGCGCGTGCGTCGTCCACGATCACGACGCCTAGGTCCTCGATGGGGATGGTCGCCTTCGGCAGTTCCGGCCGCTCGATCACGAGCTGCCGGTGCGCGACCGATAGCCGCGTGCCGAGTGTCGAGAATTCGATCGTGCGCTTGAGCATCGCTCAGTCGTTCGCCGGACGCACGCGGCCAATGGGGTCGACGGAGATCTTGCGCGGTTCGCGCTTCATCAACCCGCCTATGCGTGGTCGAAACGTGACTCGCGCGGAGTCGAATCCGGCGGCTTTGGCAGTTTTCGCGTCGCCGGGACGAGCATCATTGAGAGGGGAGAGAGCGGCACGCCCGTCCCCCTCAATACCAACCACAACCCATCGTGTACGCTCTCCATTATCGGCGGTGAGTTCAACCGTCTCGCCAAGTGAAAACGAGACAACGAATGTCGCGCCCGCTTTCGATCTGCTGACGACCGGTTGACGCTTGCTGATGCGCCGGCAAGCTTCGAACAACGTAACAACTTCGAATTCGGTCTTGCCTGCGGCATTTCGATAGACCGAAATATGGTGGTTTAGGCCGGCGTCTGCATATCCATTCGCAACCGGTGCCATAAGCTTTAGCTGGCGTCTCTCACCGACTCGAACTCGCTTGATTGGCGGGCCGTCAGGAGAAACGGTCGGAAATGTCTCGAAAGCCTTCTTGGCGTCGCCACCGTGTTCCGCGATCCATTCCTGCAGGATGACGCGGACGTGCGGGTCGCGAACGGCTTCATCGCTTGCAAGAATTGATGGGGTCAGCTTGGCCACCGGCTTGCGGGCGACGAGCAAAGGATCTGATGAACCGGGCCGCCCGGATCCATCGATCGGATGTCGGATCGTCTCCTCATGCAGCGGCCCCGAGACCTTCTTCCGTACCCGGTGCGACACCACGATGGCCTCAACCGCTCGCTCCGCATCCGCACGAATGCTAGGCCATGGTGGGGGCAGGCGAGGAGGCTCGGCACGCGGATCGTCCTTCTGTTGCCAGTAGCGCGACAGGCGCTGCGTCACGCCGGGATCGGCGCAGGCGACCGCCAGCGCATCGACGGCGTGATGGCGGTGGTCGGCCCGCGTTTTCTGACCATCGTCCGACAGGATGTTGTTTAGGCCCCACAGCTTGCGCAATTGCGCTGTGACCTTGCTGGTGACGGGGAGCACCTTGCGGCGGCGCAGTTCCTCGTCGATGCCGAAATCGACCGCCTGATTGGGCTCGCCAACGTCGGCCCAAAGACGCTTGAGCAAGGCGACAGCCTGCTTCGCCGCATAGCCGGTATCGACAAGCTGCCGTGCCGTGAATTCCTTCGGTATTTCCTCTGCTACGAAACGCCTGACCTTGCCGCGTGGAAAGCCCGGCCCTGCCTTGCTCGCGGTCATTTCGTCCATCCGCCGCTTTACCGCGTCCCATTCGTCGGGCCGCGACCGGAAGAACTCAAACGGCGTCCGGTTGCCCTTGGCGATATTGATGTCCTTGCGGCACAAGGTCTTGTTGCCCTGGCTGTCGTCGAACGAAAGGCTGCGCGGCCAGATGTGCTCCACTTCGAATTCGCCCCGGCGGAACAGGGCGTCGAAGGAAATGGGATCGTTCGTGTACGGGCATTTCTCCTGCCCTTCCTTCCACAGCACCCACTTCTCGATGTCGCGGCTGGCGGGCTCGAGAATGCCCTTTGCTTCCAGATCCTTCCTTGCTTCCGCCCGACGCCGCCGGTTCTTGGCGATGCCCGCCTTCTTTTCCTCGCGCTCGCGCTTGGAAAGGCCGACATCGCGCGTCAGCTCGAGGCGGATCAGGTCCGGCTTGCCGAACGCGTCGATCAGATTGTTGACGACCTTGCGCAGTTCGTTCTGGGTCCGCGCCACGGTCGGATTGCGAATTTCCTTGATGCGCCCGATTTCGGCTTCTCCGGCATGGTTCGGCCTGCCGTTGATCCTACGTTTCGTGGGGCTGGGCAGCTTGTCCAGAATCTCCCCAGTCGGGGCGTCGCGGTTGGGAAAGGTCGCCTCGCGCCATTGCGCGCGTTCGGGCGAGACCATCAACGTACCGAAGCGCTCGCCGCGCTCCAGTTCGGGGAGGATTGCTTCGAGCGCCTTGGTCGAGAAGGGCTCCCATCCGGTTGGCAGTTTGAGCGCGGCGAGGGCAGTTGCTTGTGTTTCGGAGATGCCGAAATCGTCGATTAGCTCGCCTACGATCTGGCGCTCGCGATCCGCGCGTTCACTTGCGGCGCGAATGACTACTCGTTGCCCGACTTCTTCGTAGTCACGGCTCCAGAGGCGCCGATGCGCCTCGTTTCGTATCGCTTGCCGGTGCGGGTGCGTTTCCCACCCGTCGTCGAAGATGGCCGCGAGCTTCGCCTCCAGCGGGTTGCCCAGCAGTTTCGGCTCGCCGCCCAACTCCAGGTTGAACTTGATCCGCTGCTCCATCCCCTTCTCGCCGCGCGCGGCATAGAGGGGCTTGAGCGCGCGTCGGACGCCGCCCCAGGTCATCGACGCCTGTGTTTGCAGTATGGCCAGCACCGCCGCGCGTTCTTCCGCGTCGAGCGAGCGGCGGTTGCCGCTGGCGATCTCCATGTTGTTGAGCTTCTCCAGCATTCGCCGTTGCTGCGACAGCCACGATCCCTTGGGTGCAAGCGCCTCGCCCGGCATCAACCGGCATTGGCCGAGGGTGCTCTTGCGCCAGAAGACTGGCTTCTGTGCAAAGATCGTGTCGGCGACATGGGCCTTGAGCGTGTCGGTGAGAGCAGGGTGGTGCGCTGCTTGCGCGGACCACAGTCGTTCGAATTCGTCCGCCACATGCGAACGAAGCGCGTGAATGCCGCGCGACCGCTCGTGCGCGGGTGTCGTAGCGAGCATTTCCCCGAGCGTCTTGCCGGTCGCCTTCAGTTCGGCGATCGTCCGTTCGCGGGCATTGCTAGCAGCCTTTTCCTCCGCGTCTTCGGTTTCGGGACTGTCGCTTTCCTCCAGGTCTCGGCCCTTGAAATGCCGGCGCTTGGCGAGATGATAGAGCGCGCGGCCCAGTTCGTGAGGCTCGACTCGCTCTTTGAGCACGCGGGCGCGGATCGGTAGCGGGGGGAGGGCCATGATCCGCGACCACTCGCTATCCTTGTCTTTGCTGAACGGCGGCAACAGTCCGGCGTCCGCAAGGGCCTGGTTCAGTGCCTTGCGCCGTTCGCGCCGGCGTCGAAGCTGTCGGCGCGCCATTCGCTTCTGCCGGCGGGTCTGATTGAGCGGCGTCCCGTCGGGATCGCGCGCTTCGGGAAAGATGCGCACGCCCATGCCGAGAATGCGGCCGGCGCCCTGCCCGGATTCGGAGTTTGCGATCTCGTGTTCGATCACGGCCCAACCGATCGAGGTCGTGCCGATGTCGAAGCCCCAAATCCGCGCCATGCCATCCCCCCTTTTCTTTTGGCGGAAATCAGGCTAGCAGTATTGGCGTAGCAAAACGAGAGGCGGTCGCTTTTCGCAAGCAAAACGACCCTTCGAGCGGGCTCGGCATCCCAAGGTCACTTGCCGGTTATTAACCCCGTCAGCGATGGCGGGGTTATTTGCTCCTCGATCGAGGACACGTGAATCAAGACGACGACGATCGGCTGACAGTTGCGCAAATCTCGGCGCGATCGAAATACGCGCTTGGTCACTGACCCCGGGACATTCTTCAATCGCATCATTTTCTCGCGTCGCGCCGAAAGCGGGCCGCCCGCTATCTGCCAAATTCTGCCGCAGGTGCACACCTCCATCTAGGCGGGTGAACCGAATAAGCGGCAGCTTTCCGCGACGATTGATGATGGCGCACCCGACAGGATTCGAACCTGTGGCCTTTGCCTTCGGAGGGCAACGCTCTATCCAGCTGAGCTACGGGTGCATTGAGGCCGGAGCGAGGCGCTTAGCAAAGCCGGGGCGCGGCTTCCAGTGCCTGTTTGCAGTTCCTGTCGATTGATCGCGGGCGGCGCCCGGCCGCGCCCGGCGGCGCCCGGCCGCTCGGGAACGGCTCGGGCAGGGCGCCGTTCTGCGTACAATTCCTGATACCCTGTTCGTTGCCCGGCTGGCACTTGGCCATCAGCTTGGAATCCCCTGGAGAAAGGAGACGAACCATGGCTCGTGTGGAAGGAAAGGTCGCGCTGGTCACGGGCGCCGCCGTGGGGCTTGGCGAATCCTCGGCGCGGCTGCTGGCGCGGGAGGGCGCGAAGGTGGTGCTCACCGACATCAAGGACGCGGAGGGCGAGAAGGCCGCCGCGGCGATCCGGGACGCGGGCGGCGAGGCGATCTATCTCCACCATGACGTATCCGACGAATCCGCCTGGGAATCGGCGATCGCGGCCACCCTCGATCGCTTCGGGCGCCTGGACGTGCTCGTCAACAATGCCGGCGTCGGCTGGGGCGGCCCGCCGGAGGAGGAGACGCTCGAACGCTGGCGCAAGCTGATGAGCATCAACCTCGACGGCGTGTTCCTCGGCACCAAGCATGCCATCCTCGCGATGAAGAAGGTCCCGCCGAAGGGCGGATCGATCATCAACCTGTCGTCGATCGAAGGCCTGGTCGGCGATCCGGGGCTCGGGTCCTACAATGCCTCCAAGGGCGGCGTGCGGCTCTACACCAAGTCGGTCGCCCTCTATTGTGCCAGGGAGAAGCTGGGGATCCGCGTGAACTCCATCCATCCCGGCTATATCTGGACCCCGATGGTGGAGGGCTATCTCGCCTCCCAGGGCAGCGTCGAGGAAGGGCGCAGGGCGCTCGATGCCCTGCATCCGATCGGCCATGTCGGGGAACCGGAGGATATCGGCTGGGGCGTCGTCTACCTGGCCTCGGACGAATCGAAGTTCGTCACCGGCACCGAACTGGTGATCGACGGCGGCTATACCGCGCAATAGACGTCCCGCTCCCCCGCGATCGGGCGCGGGCCGCCCGCCGCCGTGGACCTTCCCGTTCCCGGTCGTTACGGTCCGATCGGCTGAGTGGGGCGGCCGGACCCGGGATGCGTCGCAACGGGCGCTGCATCGCGCGGTCGGTGCGTGGCGGCCGTCAAGGAGGGGCCGGCGCACCATCCTTGGCGAAGTGGCCGGACCCGGGAGGGCGCATCGCCCTCGTTCGGACTCGGTCCGGAGGGAGGACGACGACCGTGGATCGCAGGACCCATTCCTTTTCGAACGGGCGGCCGAAGGACCATGTCTTTCAGACGGTATCGACGGAGCGGCTGCCGCCGGCGGAGCGCTACGCCTTCTGGGCGGAGGATGTGATCCGCACCTTCGCTATCCCGCCTCCGGACGGTCGCCAGCAGCGGGATTTCGTCGCCAGCGTCACCTCGCTGGCTAATCCGTCGGGCGAAATGCACCATGCGGTCGGCGACGCCTATGAAGCCCATCTCTCGGCACGGGCGGCCGCCTCCGCCGCCTTCGACGAACTGTCCCTGTTCCTGATGCTGGAGGGGCGCGCCCTCTATGCCTATGGCGACGGCCCGGAGCGGGAGGTGCCGGAGGGCGGCTTCTTCCTGCTGGACGGGTCGCGCCCCATGTCCGTCCGCTTCACCCGGCACAGCTGCATCCAGGTGGATCTGTCCCGCCCGTTGCTGGAATCGTTGTTCCCCGGCGGCACGCCCGATCCGGACCTGATCACCGAAGCGCTCGCCCATTCGCGCCTGGCCGGGCTGCTGCGCGATCATCTGCGCCGGTTTCCGGATATCGCCTCCGGCATGGCGCCGCCCGAACAGCTTGCGCTGCTGGACGCCTCGGAATCCTTCGCCCTGACGACGATCGAAGGCGCCTTTTCCACCGCCGCCGGCCCGTCGGCCCATTCCAGGGAGGGGATGTTCGCCGCCGCCCAGCGCTACATCCGGCGCAATCTCGCCAACCCCGATCTCGATCCGGCCGCGGTCGCCGGTGCGGTCGGCTGCTCGCGCTCGACGCTCTACCGGCTCTTCGCCGAACATGATCTCACGGTCGGCGGCTATGTGCGCGAACTGCGGCTGCAGCAGTTCATGCATCTGCTGCGGAAGGATGACGGCACGGCGCCCATCCACGCCCTGGCGCAGCGCTGCGGCTTCCACGACACACCCAACGTCAATCGCGTGTTCCGCAGGCGCTTCGGCATGAGCCCGAGCGAGGCGCGGGCGCAGCGCCGGGAAGAGGGCGGCGGCGATGGATGCGAACTGTCGTCCGCCTCATGATCGGGGCGGAATCCTGCGCCTGGGACGCAACGATTTGGTTTCTGGGACGCGGGGATTACCACCTTTTTTTCAATGACTTTATAGGGATAGCTCCAAGTTCATATCCGGTTTCCTTACCGGGTCGGGGATTGCGAGCGGGCCGGCGCCCGCATGCGATGAAGGGGCTGAACTGTGATGATCGTCATCCAAACCGGGCAGGGTCCGTCGGCTCGCGTGCGTCCGGAAGGTCGGGCTTCGGGCGGGAGGAAAGGCGATCGGCATGCGGCATGCGGCAGCCGGGGCGGCCTGCGCCTCGGCCTCTTCGCCACCACGGCGCTCGCCGCTTTGGCCCCGGTCCTGCCCCCGGCTCCTGCTGCGGCCCAGACCGTCGTCGATCAGGTCCTCGCCGACACGGGCGGCGCCGCCTCGCCGTTGATCGTTGCGGATGGCGAGGACGCGACGCTCATCGCAAACAACGGCATTTACGCCGGCTATAGCGGGCTCGGCACGATCAGGATCTTCCGCGGCGCCAGCATGACTGCCGCGGGCGGTAGCCTGGTGATCGGCTATTCCGAAGGGGCCGTAGGGGATGTCCTGGTCTCGGGCCAGGGGTCGAAGATCGAGCTTCTCGGCAGTACCAGCCCCATACTGGTCGGGCGTGGGGGGCACGGCAATCTGTGGATCGACGGCGGCGGACAGGTCGTGGGGCGCTATTCGATCCGCATCGGCGATGACTGGACCGGCTGGGGCAAGGTCACGGTAGCTGATGCGGGATCGCTGCTGGCGTCCACCAGGGATGCGCCCACCTATGTCGGCTACGACGGCTATGGCGAGCTCCACATCGTCGAAGGCGGTCGGGTCGATTCGATGTGGTTCGCCGCCGCAGGCCATTCTGTCGGGAGCGTCGGGATCGTCCGCGTCCAGGGCACGGGTTCGCTCTGGACCGTGCGCAGCCTCGGTGATCCGGGCGGAAATCTCTACATCGGGGAAAATGGCACCGGGACCGTGGTGGTCGGCGCCGGCGGGGTCATCGACCTCGGCGATACCGTTTACAGCCACGTCTCGCTCGGCGTTAACGCAGGCAGTTCGGGCGAACTCATCTTCGGCGCCGCGCGCGGCGAGGGTCCGCTCGGCGCGGGCTCCATCGTCGCGCGTTCGATCATGTTCGGCTCTGGTTCCGGCACGCTGACCTTCAACCACAACGAGGACGACTATGTCTTCGGGGTGCGGCTGCAGAAGGATGTCTTCGCCGGGCCCGAATATGGCGAGCACGCCATCCACCATCTTGCGGGGCGGACGCGCTATACCGGTATCGGCACCGGGTTCGACGGCACGGCCACCATTTCCGGGGGCACGTTCCTCGTCGACGGCCGGCTGGGTGGGCAGGTCATGGTCGAATCCGGCGGAACCCTGGGGGGCTCCGGCAGGGTCGGTAGCGTCACCGTTGCCGACGGCGGCATCCTTGCTCCCGGCAGCTCGATCGGCACCCTGACCGTCGACGGCGACCTCGGCTTGTCGGCCGGATCGATCCTGGCCTTCGAACTCGGCGCACCCGGGCCCGGCGGCGCCAGCTTCGGCGTCGCCGATCGGATCGACGTGTCCGGCAATCTCGTCCTCAATGGCACCCTGAACCTGCTCCAGAGCAGTGCCGAGGCGGACGGGACGATCGCGCCGGGCTATTATCGCCTGATCACTTATGGCGGCTCGCTCTCGGGCGCCGGCCTGACGCTCGGCAGCGCTCCGGGCGGACCGGGCCTCGGCTATCAGGTCCAGGCGGGAAACAACCGCGTCGACCTGTTCGTCGCTCCGCTGGGCGACGAACAGCTTCAGCATTGGCAGGGCGGCGACGGCCTGTGGAATGCGGTGAATCCGCAATGGCTGAACCGGGACGGCGGCATGCCCGTCGCCTGGGCGGGCAATCATGCGGTGTTCCGCAACGAACCGGGCGGGTTCGACGGCGGGACGATCAGTGTGGAAGGCAGCCAGGCCTTCGCTGGTCTGCAGTTCGTGGACGAAGGCTATCGGATCGAGGGTGACGGGACCCTCCAGACCCTTACCGAAGGGTCGGAAGTTCGCGTGCTGTCGGATAGCGCCGAAATCGCCGCGGTCATCACCGGCCCCGGCGGGATCGTGAAGACGGAGGGCGGCACGCTGATCCTGTCGGGCCGGAACCTCTATCAGGGCGGCACCCGCATCCTCGGCGGAGTGGTGCAGGTGGCGGAGGATTCGAACCTGGGCGATGCCTCCGGCGGGCTGACCTTCGACGGCGGCACCCTCGCGACCTCCGCCGACCTGGAAACCAGCCGGGCGATCGCGCTTGACGGCGCCGGCGGCTTCGATGTCGCGTCCGGCAGGACCCTCACTCTGTCCGGTCCGGTGACCGGCGCCGGCGATCTCGTAAAGACCGGCGCAGGCATCCTGCACCTGACGGGGAGCAATGCCTATGGCGATACCTTCGTCGAGGATGGGCGATTGATCGGAACCGCCGGCTCGATCGGCGGCAACATCGTCAATCACGGCCAGGTGGAATTTCGCCAGGACGGGGACGGCCGCTTCACCGGCTCTATCGACGGAACCGGGACGATGCACAAATCGGGCGCCGGCACCCTGATCCTCGATGGCGCCTCGAGCCTCGACTGGACCGTCGGCGCCGGTTCGCTCGCGGCCGCGGCGGCGCGCTTCACGGGCAACGTCCTGCTGGACGGCGGGGAAACGGCGCTGTCGTTTCGCGACGATGGCGATGCGGTCTATGCCGGGGTGATCTCGGGCAGCGGCCGCTTCTCCCTGGACGGGACGGGCACCGTCCTCTTGACCGGGGACAGCTCCGGCTTTGCCGGTAGGGCGGTCGTCGCCGGTGGGACGTTGCTGGTCGGTGATCCCAACGGCCGGGGCGCGCTCGGCGGATCGCTCGAAGTCCTTTCCGGCGCCGCGCTCGGCGGGTCTGGCACGGTGGGGTCGGGGCCGGGGTCGACGGTGGCCGTCGCCGCCGGCGCCACCCTCTCGCCCGGCAATTCGATCGGCACCTTGACGATCGACGGCGATCTGGTCCTGGCCTCGGGATCGCAATTCCGGGTCGAGGTGAACCCCTCAGGCGTGGATGCCGATAGGGTGGCCGTCACCGGCGATGTCACGCTGGAGGGCGGCTCGGTAGCCCATATCGGTGCGCCAGGAACCTATGCCCTGCGCTCCACCTATGGGATCCTTTCCGCCGGCGGCCGGTTGTCCGGTGCGTTCGACGGAGTCACCTCCGATTTCGCCTTCCTCGATCCCAATCTGATCTATGATTATGACGCCGGCACGGTCGATCTCGCGCTCGTCCGCAACGATCGCCCCTTCGCCTCCGTTGCGGCGACCCCGAACCAGGTCGCCACTGCGCGGGCGATCGACGGCATCGGTTTTGCCAGCGGCCATGCCGTCCATGACGGCGTCGTCCAGCTCGCCGACGATGATCGCGCCATCCGTGCGGCCTTCGATGCCTTGTCGGGCGAAATCCACGCTTCGGTGAAGACTGCGCTGGTCGAGGACAGCCGTTTCCTGCGCAGCGCCGCCAACGCCCGCCTCCGGGCGGCCTTGCGGGCCGGGGAGGGCGGCGGAGCAATCTGGGGCCAGGGCTTCGGGTCCTGGGGCTCCAGCGACGGCGACGCCAATGCCGCCGCGCTCCATCGCGATATCGGCGGCCTGCTGCTCGGCCTCGACGGGCGGATCGGCGCCTGGCGCGCAGGCGTGGTCGGCGGCTACAGCCACTCCTCCTTCGACGCCGCCGGCCGCATGTCGTCGGGGTCGAGCGACAGCATCCATCTCGGCCTCTACGGCGGCACGGCATGGGGCCGCCTCGGCCTCCGCTTCGTCGCCGGCTACACTTGGCATGCGATCGACATGGATCGCGCGGTCGTCTTCTCCGGCATGAGCGAGCTCCTCGGCAGCGACCATCATGCCGGCACCTTCCAGCTGTCCGGCGAGCTCGGCTACGATGTTGCGCTCGGCGGCGGCACCAGCCTGGAGCCCTTCGTCAATCTGGCGCATGTCGACGCGCATGACGACGGCTTCGGTGAGGATGGCGGCGCCGCGGCGCTGTCGGTCCGCGGCGGCGGCCCCGACGTCACCTTTGCCAGCCTCGGGCTCCGCGGCGATCAGGTGCTGGACTTCGGCGGCGCCCAAGGCCTGTTCTCGGCGGCGGTCGCGTGGCGGCACGCCTTTGGCGACAGGCGCCCGGAAAGCCTTCATGCCTTCTCCGCCGGTGACGCCTTCACCGTCGCCGGAGTGCCGATTGCCAGGAACGCGGCCGTGGTGGAGGCCGGGTTCGACCTGCGCCTGACCCCCCGCGCTGCCCTCGGACTTTCCTATGGCGGCCAGCTTGCCGGATCGGCCCGCGATCACGGCCTCAAGGGCAGTCTCGTCGTGCGATTCTGAAGGCGGGCGGCTCCGCGCCGTTCAGCGCATCGGCCCCAGGTCGGCTCCGGTTTCGTCGACCCAGCGGACGAGGCGCACGCCCTTGTCATTGAGGCGGAACATGATCCGGGCGAGGCAGCGATAGTCCGCGCCGCGCGGGGATACGACGGTCAGCGGCCGGCCGCGCGCCCATTCCTCGGCCCGGGCCCGGAATTCGCGATCGGAAAGGATGCGGTTGGCGATGCTGACCCGGCATTTGCGCCGGGTCGCGGTGACGGTGATGACGTCGGACTCCGCCTCGGTCTCGGCGGCGGGGGCGGGCGTTTCGGCGGCCGGCTGGGCCAGCATCAGCATGAAGGCGAGGGGAAGGGGCATCCTTATCCCTGTAGCATGGCTATCCGCCCCACGTCGCCACCGCCGTCAAAGGCCGAGGTCGCTGAGGCCCGGATGGTCCTCCGGCCGCGGGCCGGACCGGTCCCAGTGGAACTTGCGGTCTTCCGGCCGGATCGGCAGGTCGTTGATCGAGGCATGCCGGGCGCGCATCAGCCCGTTCTCGTCGAACTCCCAATTCTCATTGCCATAGGCGCGGTACCAGTTGCCGCTGTCGTCGTGATATTCATAGGCGAAGCGCACGGCGATCCGATCGTCGGTGAAGGCCCACAGCTCCTTGATCAGCCGATAGTCGAGCTCGCGTCCCCATTTGCGGGTGAGGAAGGCGACGATCTCGTCGCGGCCATGGATGAACTCGCTGCGGTTCCGCCACCGGCTGTCCGGCGTATAGGCGAGCGCCACGCGCTGCGGATCGCGGCTGTTCCACGCATCCTCGGCCATGCGCACCTTCTGGATCGCGGTTGCGCGGGTGAACGGCGGAAGCGGCGGACGGGCCTCGTCGGACATCGTGTTCCTGCTCTTTCTGGTCCTCCCCCCCGGCGGAAGGGATTGGGGTGGGGCCGATTTCCCGGCTTGTCCGGCTCACCCGCCGGCCTTGGCGGATGCGCCGCGCTTGCGTGCTGGCTTGACGCCCGGCACGGCGGAAGGTTTCCAGCCCTTGGGCTGCTCCCCCGGCGGCGGGGTCTTGGGCTTGTAGCGGCAGAGATGGGCGACGATGCAGCGCCAGCATTCCGGCAGCCGCGCCTTGCAGACGTAGCGGCCGTGCAGGATCAGCAGGTGATGCGCATCGCGGCGGAACGGCTGGGGGGTGATCCTGTCCAGCTTCTGCTCGACCGCAAGCGGATCCTTGCCGGGGGCGAGGCCGGTGCGGTTGGCGACCCGGAAGACATGGGTGTCGACCGCGAAGGTCTCGGCGCCGAAGGCGGTGTTCATCACCACATTGGCGGTCTTGCGGCCGACTCCGGGAAGCGCCATCAGCGCGTCGCGGTCGGCCGGAACCTCGCCGCCATGCTCGTCGATCAGCGCCTGGCTGAGCGCGATCACATTCTTCGCCTTGGTGTTGAACAGGCCGATGGTCTTGATCGCCTCGCGCAATCTCTCCTCGCCCAGCGCGACCATCGCCTGGGGCGTCCGGACCGTCTTGAACAGGTCGCGGGTGGCGAGGTTGACGCCGGCGTCGGTGGCCTGGGCGGACAGCACCACCGCCACCAGCAGCGTATAGGGATTGACGAATTCGAGCTCGGTCTCGGGATTGGGCGTACGTTCCTCGAGCCTGCGGAAGAATTCCTCGACCTCGGCCCTGGTCATGCCAGCCCCAGCACGTCGGTCATGCGATAGCGGCCGGCGGGCTTGCCGATCAGCCATTCGGCGGCCCGGATCGCGCCCTGGGCGAAGATCGCTCGGCTTTCGGCGCGATGGCCCAGTTCGATCCGCTCGCTGTCGCCGGCGAAATAGACATGATGGTCGCCGGCGACCGAGCCGCCGCGCAGCGAGGCGAAGCCGATATGGCCGGCCGCGCGGGCCCCGGTGATCCCGTCGCGGCCGCGCTCGGATACCGCGGCCAGGTCGACCCCGCGGCCTTCCGCCGCCGCCTGGCCGAGCAGCAGCGCGGTGCCGGACGGCGCGTCCACCTTGTGGCGATGGTGCATCTCGATGATCTCGATGTCCCATTCGGGGCCCAGCCGGGCGGCGACCTCGCGCACCAGATGGGCCAGCAGGTTGACGCCGAGCGAGGTGTTGGCCGCCTGCAGCACCGGGATGCTCCGCGCCGCCTCGTCGATGCGGCGGTGATGGTCGTCGGCGAGGCCGGTGGTGCCGATCGCGATCGGCCGTCCCGCGGCGACGGCCGCGTCGAGATGGGCGGCAAGGCCTTCGGGCGCGGAAAAATCGATGAACACGTCGGGCGTGCCGTCCCCCACGATCCGCAGATCGTCGCGTCCGGCCACGATCTCCGCGATCGCGCGTCCCATCCGTCCGCTTGCCCCAAAGAGTCTGATGTCGATCATCGCTTGCCGCTCCCGTTGCGCGGTGCTTCATGGGCGAGGTGATGGCCATGCGCAATATCCCCTCGCCGGAGGATTCGATCCGGACGGAGCGCCTGATCCTGCGCCGGGCGCGGCCCGGCGATCTCGAGGCGATGCACGCGGTGCTGAGCCACCCGGAAGCCATGCTCTACTGGTCGACCCCGCCCCATTCGGAAATCGGCCAGACGGAGGAATGGCTCGCCTCGATGCTCGACGACGATCCGGCGCTGCGGGACGATTATGTCGTGGAATTCGGGGGGCGGGCGGTCGGCAAGGCCGGTTGCTGGCGGCTGCCGCAGATCGGCTACATCCTCCATCCCGATCTCTGGGGTCAGGGGCTTGCGCGCGAAGCGCTCTCGGCGGTCATTCCCGCGCTGTTCGCCCGCCACCCCATTGCGCGCATCACCGCCGACGTCGATCCGCGCAACCGGCGTTCGCTGCGCCTGCTCGATCGGCTCGGCTTCACGGTCTGCGGCCGTGCCGAACGGACCTGGCTGGTCGGCGACCAATGGTGCGACAGCGTGTATCTGGCGCTCGATCGTGGGGCGCTGCGGTGAGGGAAGGCATGAACGACAGCGACGATATCCGGAACATCGTGGTCCTGACCGGGGCCGGTATTTCGGCCGAAAGCGGGCTGCGCACCTTCCGCGCCTCGGACGGCCTGTGGGAGGATCATCGGGTCGAGGACGTGGCGACGCCCGAGGCTTTCCGGCGCGATCCGGACCTGGTCCAGCGCTTCTATGACGCGCGGCGTGCCCAGTTGAAGGACGTGGCGCCCAATCCCGCGCACGAGGCGCTCGCGCGGCTCGACGCCGAATGGCCCGGGGACCTGCTGATCGTCACCCAGAATGTCGACGACCTCCACGAACGGGCAGGGGCGACGCGCCTCATCCACATGCACGGCGAGCTCCGCTCCGCCTGGTGCCTCGCCTGCGACGGCCGCATGCCGTGGCAGGATGACCTGCTGCCTGGCCCCGCCTGTCCGGCCTGCGGCGCCGCCGGCCGGATGCGACCCGACATCGTCTGGTTCGGCGAGATCCCCTATCACATGGACCGGATCGAACGGGCACTCGGCCAGGCCGACCTGTTCGTCTCGATCGGCACCTCGGGCGCCGTCTATCCCGCCGCCGGCTACGTCCAGACCGCCCGCTACGTCGGCGCCCGCACCCTGGAAATGAACCTCGAGCCCAGCCAGGGCAGCCTCTTCTTCGACGAAAGCCGCATTGGCCCGGCCGGCACGCTCGTCCCCCAATGGGTGGACGAAATGCTGGCCTCTCGCTGAGGGGAAGGGAAGGGCTTCGACAGGCTCGGCCCGAACCGTGCGCGATATCGTCGCCATCGCCTGGATTCGGCCTCCGCCGGCATGACGGAAGGTGATTACCTTTGGAATAAGACGGACAAATCCGACATATTCCTTGACAGAACCCCCATTTTCAGCTAATGTGAGCCATGGCCAGATCCCGCCCCGCATCCGCTCGAGCCAGCCCGCGCAAGGTCCGGGTGCACCCCGAAAATCGCGAGGGAACTGTCAACTTTGTCAACTTCGCCCAGGCCCCTCAAGCTTCCGCTTCATTCAAGGAAGGGCTCGCAACAACCTGTTTTCATTGAACAATAGGGTGCGGTCCACCCCGCGCCCCGCACCGAAGCCCGCGCGATTCGTCGTAACGAGCCCGTCACTCCACCCAGTCGAGCCCGATCTCCCGATACAGGCTCCGGTCCTCCTCCCAGTCGGGCTTGACCTTCACGTGGAGGAACAGGTGGACCTTGCGCCCGAGCAGTTCGGCGAGCTCTTCGCGGGCGGCGGCGCCGATCGCCTTGATGCGGGCGCCCTGCTTGCCGAGGACGATCGCCTTCTGGGTCGGGCGCGCGACCAGGATCTGCTGGTGGATGGCGACCGAACCGTCCTTGCGCTCCTCATATTTCTCGGTCTCGATCGCGCTCGCATAGGGCAGCTCGGCATGAAGCTGCAGGTAGAGCTGCTCCCGCGTCACTTCGGCCGCGAGCATGCGGTCGGTGGCGTCGGACACCTGGTCCTCGGGGAAGTGCCAGGGGCCCTCGGGCATGCGGTCGGCCAGCGCATGCTTGAGGTCGCCGACACCGTCCCCGCTGGTGGCCGAGACCATGAAGGTCGCCTCGAACGGCACCCGCTCGTTGAGCTGGGCGGCCAGCGTGAGCAGTGCGTCCTTCGGCGTCACGTCGACCTTGTTGAGGATCAGGATCTTCGGCTCGCGGCGGGCGGCGAGCGTGTCGAGCATCGACTCGATCCGCTCGGAAAAGCCGGTCTTGGCATCGACCACCAGGGCGACGAGGTCGGCGTCCTGCGCGCCGCCCCATGCGGCGGCGACCATCGCCCGGTCGAGCCGCCGGCGCGGGGCGAAGACACCCGGCGTGTCGAGCAGCAGGATCTGCGTCTCGCCCTCGATCGCAATGCCCATCAGCCGCGTGCGCGTCGTTTGCGCCTTGGGGCTGACGATCGCGACCTTCTGCCCGACCAGGGCATTGACCAGGGTGGACTTGCCCGCATTGGGCGCTCCGACGACGGCGACCAGGCCGCAGCGCTCGGTCATGTCAGTTTCTCCAGCAGCGCGCGCGCCGCCTCTGTCTCGGCCACCTGCTTGGAGCTGCCCTCGGCCCGCGCCTCGCCGACTCCGTCGATCCGCACCTCGACCTCGAAGCAGGGGGCGTGATGCGGGCCGGAACGGCGCTTCAGCTCATAGACCGGCGGCTTGCGGTCGTGCGCGGCGGCCCATTCCTGCAGCGCCGACTTGGGATGCTTGGGCGCATTGTCGCGGGTGCTCACCCGGTCGCCCCAGGACTGGCGGATGAACCGGGTCGCATCCTCCAGCCCGGCTTCCAGGAACAGCGCGCCGATCAGCGCCTCGACCGTGTCGCCGAGCACATTGTCGCTGTCCGCGGCCCCGTCCTCGCGCGCCTGCTTGCCGAGGATGAGCTGGCCGCCGATCCCGAGGTCGCGCGCCACTTCGGCGCACACCTCGCCGGACACGAGGGCGTTGAGCCGGCGCGACAGCTTGCCTTCGGGCTCGTCGGGGAACAGCTCGAACAGCCAGCTCGCCATCGCGAGGCCGAGCACCCGGTCGCCGAGGAACTCGAGCCGCTCATAATGATCGCTGCCGCGGCTGCTGTGGGTGAGGGCGCGGACGAACAGGGCCGGATCGCGGGGGCGGTGCCCCATCGTCGATTCGACCCAGGCGCTGACGGTTTCGGCGGACATCAGTAGGTCCCGCCGATCCGGTCCCAGCGGGCGGCCGTGAACCAGGTCCAGGGTTTCAGCCATTCGGCCGAACCGTCGGTCGAGAAGAAGGTGATCAGCGCGCGGCCGATCAGATTGTCGGCGGGCAGCGGCCCGACGCCGCCGACCGCATGGCCGAAGCGGCTGTCCTGGCTGTCGTCGCGATTGTCGCCCATTACGAACACATGCCCTTCCGGTATCAGATAGACGGGTGTGTTGTCCCCGGGGCCGGGCCCCTGGTCCAGCACCTCGTACGAACGGCCCCCCGGAAGGGTTTCGCGATACCGGCGATAGGCGCAGAAGCGGCCGCCGTCGGCATCGGTCACGATCCGCGCCGCGGCGGGATTGACGGTGCGGCAGGGGCTGTTGGGCGTGATCGGCATCAGGAAGTCGGCGATCCGCACCCTGGGCACCGCCTCGCCGTTGATCCACAATGTGCCGCCGCGCATCTGGATCATGTCTCCGGGCAGGCCGACCACCCTTTTCACCAGATCCTTGTTGTCGACCGGATGGCGGAAGACGACCACGTCGCCGCGCTCGGCCATGCTGCCGAACAGCCGGCCCTCGAAGGTGGCGAGGCCGAACGGGAAATTGTATCGGCCGTAGCCGTAGGACCATTTGGCGACAAACAGATAGTCGCCGATCATCATCCGCGGCAGCATCGATCCCGACGGAATGCTGAACGGGGAGGCGATCAGGGTCCGCAGCGCCAGCGCCAGCAGGAACAGGATCAGGAGGAAGCGCGTGGTTTCAGCGAGGCCGCCGGACTTTGCCGGGCGGCGTCCGGCGGCTTCGATGCTGTCCTCGCTCTCCATGCCGGCCGTTTCGCGCGCGCCCGGGCGCGGGTCAAGCGCGACTGTCCGTTGAGGATGGCGGGGCCGGTCCCTAGATAGGGCCGCCATTCGAAGGAGGATCGCGATGAGCGACGCATGGTCGGCACTCGGGAAGGTTGAACGACGCAGGCTGGAAACCTTGTTCGAGGCCGAACCGGACAGGCTGTCGCGCCTGGTGCTGGAACAGGCAGGGATCCGCTTCGATTTCTCCAAGACCCATCTCGACGCCGCCTTGCTGTCCGCCTTCGAGGCCCTCGCGCGGGAGCGTGACCTCGCCGGCGCCCGCGAGGCGCTGTTCCGCGGCGACGCGGTCAACGTCACCGAGGGGCGCGCCGCCGAGCATATGGCCGAGCGCGGCCAGGGCGCGCCCGAAAGCGTCAGCCGGGCCAGGGGATTCCACGCGCGGATGCGTGCTCTGATCGACGCGGTGGAGGCGGGCGCCTTCGGCGAGATACGCCATGTCCTGCACGTCGGCATCGGCGGCTCTGCGCTCGGGCCGGATTTCCTCATCGACGCGCTCGGCCGCGATTCCGCCCGCTACGAGGTGGCGGTGGTGTCCAATGTCGACGGCGCCGCGATCGAGGAAGCGACCCGGCGGTTCGACCCGGCGGCCACCCTGCTGGTGATCGCCTCCAAGACCTTCACCACCACCGAGACCATGCTCAACGCCCGCTCGGCCATCGCCTGGCTTCAGGAGGGCGGGGTCGCCGATCCCTACGGCCGGGTGGTGGCGCTGACCGCCAGCCCCGAAAAGGCCGTCGAATTCGGTGTCGACGAGACTCGCATCCTGCCCTTTTCCGAAACGGTGGGCGGCCGCTACTCGCTCTGGTCCTCGATCGGCTTTCCGGTCGCGCTCGCGCTCGGCTGGACCGCGTTCGAGGAGCTTCTGGAAGGCGCCGCGGCGATGGACCGGCACTTCCGGCTCACGCCTTTGCTCGAGAATGCGCCGGTGCTCGCCGCCTTCGTCGATCGTTATTATGCCAATCTGCGCGGGGCGGAGACGCGGGCGGTCTTCGCCTATGACGAGCGGCTGCGGCTGCTGCCTGCCTATCTCCAGCAGCTCGAGATGGAATCCGACGGCAAGTCGGTGACCCTCGACGGGCAGCCGGTGGGCCGCGCGACGGCGCCGATCACCTGGGGCGGGGTCGGCACCGATGCCCAGCATGCGGTGTTCCAGCTCCTCCACCAGGGCACCCATCTGGTCCCGGTCGAATTCGTCGCGGCGATCGAGCCGGGGCACGGCCAGGCCGACGAGCATCACCGCCAGCTTCTCACCAACTGCTTTGCCCAGGGCGCCGCGCTGATGGCCGGCCGCACCTCCGACGATCCGGCGCGCAGCTATCCGGGTGACCGCCCGTCGACCACCCTGCTGCTCGATCGGGTCGATCCGGCGACGATCGGCGCGCTGATCGCTTTCTACGAGCATCGCACATTCGCCAATGCGGTTTTGCTCTGCATCAATCCCTTCGACCAGTTCGGGGTTGAGCTTGGCAAGGAAATCGCCAAAGCGATCGGCAGCGAAGGTGGTCCTTCCTTCGATCCTTCCACACAAGCGCTGATCGCGCGTGCCCTTGGAGCAGCTTCATGAAGTACGACTATGACCTCTTCGTCATCGGCGCCGGTTCCGGCGGCGTGCGCGCCTCGCGCATCGCTGCGGCCCATGGCGCCCGCGTCGCGGTGGCGGAGGAGTATAAGGTCGGCGGCACCTGCGTCATTCGCGGCTGCGTGCCCAAGAAGCTGCTGGTCTACGGGGCGCATTTCGCCGAGGACCTTCAGGACGCCCGCCGCTTCGGCTGGGAGGTGCCCGAATGCCGGTTCGACTGGGCGACGCTGCGCGACAACGTGCTGTCGGAGGTCGAGCGGCTGGAGGGGCTCTACTCCCAGACGCTCACCAACCATAAGGTCGAGATCATCAGGGAGCGGGCGACTCTCGCCGGGCCCAACGAGATCCAGCTTTCGGGCGGCCGCAAGGTGACCGCCCGGATCATCCTGATCGCGACCGGCGCAACGCCGGTGGTGCCCGATTTTCCCGGCGCCGAACATGGCATCACCTCCAACGAGGCCTTTCACCTCGACGCGGTGCCGAAGCGCATCGTCATTTCCGGCGGCGGCTATATCGCCAACGAATTCGCCGGCATCTTCAACGAGTTCGGCAGCCAGGTGACGGTGGTCAACCGCAGCGACGTGATCCTGCGCGGCTATGACGCCCAGATTCGCGACCGGCTGATGCAGATTGCGGTGACCAAGGGCATCGACTTCAACTTCAACTGCACCTTCGAACGTATCGAGAAGGCGGAGGACGGGTCGCTGCGGGTCCACATGAAGGGCTGCGACACGATCGAGGCGGATGCGGTGATGTTCGCCATCGGACGGCGTCCCAATACCGACGGGCTGGGCCTGGAGAATGCCGGCGTCGAGCTTGACGAGAAGGGCGCGGTGGTCGTCGATGCCGACAACCGCTCGACGGCCGAAAACATCTATGCGGTGGGCGACGTCACCAACCGGGTGCAGCTCACGCCGGTCGCCATCCGCGAGGGTCAGGCCTTTGCCGACAGCGTGTTCGGCAACAAGCCGACCCGGGTGGATTATGGCTGCATCCCGTCGGCCGTGTTCAGCCACCCCCCGCTCGCCGGCGTCGGCATGACCGAGGCCGAGGCGCGCGATACCCTGGGGTCGGTCAAGGTCTTCACCTCGGATTTCCGGGCGATGAAGAACGTGCTCGCCGGCCGTAACGAGCGCTCGCTCTACAAGCTGGTGGTGGACGGCGCGACCGACGAGGTCGTCGGCATCCACATGATCGGCCCGGACGCGCCGGAGATCCTCCAGGCCGCGGCGATCGCGGTGAAGGCGCGGCTCAGGAAGTCGCAGTTCGACGAGGTCGTGGCGCTCCACCCGACCATGGCCGAGGAACTGGTGCTGATGCGCTGAGGCGGGGGGCGCTGAGGTGGAGGCCGGCCCGCCGGCTCAGGCCGCCGCGAGCTCGAAGCTGTCCGGCCGGGCCAGCCGCCACGTCTGGGCGTAGAAGTCGGTGCCCGTGCCGTCGGCGAGCAGCTGCCCGTCCTCCAGGAAGCTGTGCAGCTGGGAAAACAGGCGGATTTCGGTCGGGCTGACCCGCCGGGCCAGGTGATGCGGCCCGATGGCGCGGGGATGCTCGAGGCCGGCCGCCGCGATCATCTCCGACAGGGCCGCAAGGGTGTTGCGGTGGAAGTTGCACACCCGCTCCGCCTTGTCGGGCACGACCAGCGCGCGCTGCCGGAGCGGGTCCTGGGTCGCCACGCCGACCGGGCAGCGGTTGGTGTGGCAGGTCAGCGACTGGATGCAGCCCAGGGCGAACATGAACCCCCGGCCCGAATTCACCCAGTCCGCGCCCAGCGCCATCACCGCCGCCATGTCGAACGCGCTGACGATCTTGCCGGCGGCGCCGACCCGGATCCTGCTCCTGAGGCCGGTGCCGACCAGGGTGTTGTGGACGAACAGCAGCCCTTCGCGGAGCGGCATGCCCAGATGGTCGGAGAATTCCAGCGGGGAGGCGCCGGTGCCGCCTTCGGCGCCGTCGACGACGACGAAGTCCGGGACGATGCCGGTCTGGCGCATCGCCTTGACGATGCCCATGAACTCCCACGGATGACCGATGCAGAGCTTGAATCCGACCGGCTTGCCCTTGGACAGGCGGCGGAGCTGGGCCACGAACTCCATCATCTCGACCGGGGTCGAAAAGGCGCGGTGGCGGGCCGGCGAGATGCAGTCCTCGCCCATCGGCACGCCGCGGGCGAGCGAGATTTCCTCCGTCACCTTGCCGGCCGGCAGGATGCCGCCATGGCCGGGCTTGGCGCCCTGGCTCATCTTGATCTCGATCATCTTCACCTGCGGGTCGGCGGCCTGGTCGGCGAAGCGCTGCGGGTCGAACTGGCCGTCGGCGGTGCGGCAGCCGAAATAGCCGCTGCCGATCTCCCAGATCAGGTCGCCGCCATGCTCCCGGTGATACCGGCTGATGCTTCCTTCTCCGGTGTCGTGGGCGAAGCCGCCCATCCTCGCGCCCTTGTTGAGCGCGAGGATGGCGTTGGCGCTGAGCGCGCCGAAGCTCATTGCCGATATGTTGAAGATCGAGGCGGAATAGGCCTGGCTGCAGTCGGCGCCGCCGATCGGAACCCGGAAGGTGGCGGGGTCGGCGGGCGGGGCCGGGCGGACCGAATGGGCGATGAACTCATAGCCGTCGGCATAGACGTCCAGCTGGGTGCCGAAGGCGCGGTCGCTGCTCTCGTTCTTGGCCCGCGCATAGACCAGCGAGCGCTGGCTCCGGGAGAAGGGCGTTCGGTCGTGATCCCCCTCGATCAGATACTGGCGGATCTCGGGCCGGATCTCCTCGAAGAACCAGCGCAGCCGCCCGATCACCGGATAGTTTCGGCGCACCGAATGGAGCGGCTGGGTGAGGTCGTGGATTCCGAGTGCGAGCAGGAAGGCGCTGACCAGGAACAGCGGCACTGCCCAGGGGGCGGGAAGGTAGAAGCCGGAAACGAGGACCGACACCAGGCTGATGCCGAGCGCGGCGAAGCGGGGGAGGAACACGCGGATCTCCAGTTGGTGGCCGCCGATCCTAGAGCCTTTGTCCCTCGGACGCATCCGGGGAACTTCGCAGTGGCGACGGGAAGGGGCCACCCCTTGAATTGCGGGACGGGAAGACTAGCTCATGGGCATGTTCCGCACCGTTTTCGCCTGTCCTTCTTATGAGGTCCTGAAATTCGGCCCGTGAGGGCGCACGCGCGTTCGTCGCGGCGCCCTGATCAGTGAAAGCGCGCCTTTCGGGCGACTGCTGACGGGGAGCCGGGCGCTCCCCGGCTTTTGGGCGCGCGCCTTCCGTTCCTCGCGGACCGGAACGGCGCTGGGCCATTCTGTTGGAGCATCCCATGCATTCCAGACTGTCCTTGCTGCTTGGTCGGCTTTTCCGTGCAAATTCCGGCGAACGGCTCGCCGGTGCATCCTCCGTTCATCTCGATCATTCATATCGAGGCTGGCCGGGCATCGCCGCGATCCTGCTCATGCAGGCGCTGTTGCTCTGGTTGGTGCTTCGGCCCGTCTAGTCAGGCCGCGGATCGACTGCGTGATGGCGTCCGGTCCCCGGGGACCGGACGTTCCGGTTGAGGAGCTTGGAGTGCACATGACTCGTACAATGATGGCGGAAGACGCCCCCGGCCTCGTTCCGTCGATTGCCGACGACCTGCCGCCGATCCACATTCGCGCATCCGATCATGTCCGCCTGGTCGAGCTGGTGAATGCGCTGGCGGGCGGCGTTCCGCACGTCGCGCGCATGCTCCGCGAGGAGATCGATCGCGCCGAGGTCCATCCCGATGCTGATCTTCCGCCCGACGTGGTGGGCCTCGATTCGGTGGTGGAGTTCGAGGAGCTTCCCTCGGGAACGCGCCGCTGCGTTCAGGTCGTCCTTCCCTGGCATGCCGACCTCGGCGACCGGCGGGTCGCAGTGACGACGCCCGTCGGTGTCGCCCTGCTCGGCATGCGCAAGGGCGCGCGGATCAGCTGGCCCTATCATGACGGCCAGCGCCGGGTGCTGCGCATCATCGACGTCCTGCGCCCCGATGCGTCGGGGCCTGCTCCGATCGGTACGGCCTGAGCGGGGCCGCCGGATCGCCCCTTTACTCCTGCGCCGGAGCTTCGCATTAGACCCTCCAGCAAGGAGGAGCCATATGAAGACCAGAGCAGCAATAGCGGTCGCCCCCAACAAGCCGCTGGAGATCCACGAGGTCGACCTCGAAGGGCCCCGCGCCGGCGAAGTTCTGGTGGAAATCATGGCGACGGGGGTCTGCCACACCGACGCCTACACGCTGGAAGGCAAGGATTCGGAAGGCATCTTCCCCTCGATCCTCGGCCATGAGGGGGCCGGCATCGTGCGGGAGGTGGGCCCGGGGGTCACCTCGGTGAAGCCGGGGGACCATGTGATTCCGCTCTACACCCCCGAATGCCGGCAGTGCAAAAGCTGTCTGTCGCAGAAGACCAACCTGTGCACGGCTATCCGTTCGACCCAGGGCAAGGGGGTGATGCCGGACGGCACCAGCCGCTTCAAGCTCGGTGGCGAGACGATCTACCATTATATGGGCTGTTCGACCTTCTCGAACTTCACCGTGATGCCCGAGATCGCGGTTGCGAAGGTCCGCGAGGACGCGCCGTTCGACAAGATCTGCTACATCGGCTGCGGCGTCACCACCGGCATCGGCGCGGTGATCTTTACCGCGGGCGTCGAGCCGGGCTCGAACGTCGTGGTGTTCGGGCTCGGCGGGATCGGCCTCAACGTCATCCAGGGGGCCCGGATGGTCGGCGCCGACAAGATCATCGGCATCGACATCAATCCGGCCAAGCGGGCGATGGCCGAGAAGTTCGGAATGACCCACTTCATCAACCCGAAGGAGGTGGGCAACGACAAGGTCGTGCAGGCGATCCTCGACGTCACCGATGGCGGCGCCGACTACAGCTTCGACTGCACCGGCAATACCGACGTGATGCGCCAGGCGCTCGAATGCTGCCACCGCGGCTGGGGCGAGAGCGTGATCATCGGCGTGGCGGAGGCCGGGCGGGAGATTTCGACGCGGCCGTTCCAGCTGGTGACGGGCCGGGTGTGGAAGGGGACCGCATTCGGCGGCGCCCGCGGCCGCACCGACGTGCCGAAGATCGTCGACTGGTACATGAACGGGAAGGTCAACATCGACGACCTGATCACCCACACCATGCCGCTCGAGGACATCAACAAGGCGTTCGACCTGATGCATGCCGGGGAGAGCATCCGCTCGGTGGTGCTCTACTGATCATGGAGACCGTATCAACCAACCGCAGCCACGGCGGCATCCAGGGCGTCTACACGCATCGTTCGGCCCTGACCGGGACCGACATGACCTTTTCGGTGTTCGTCCCGCCCCAGGCCGAGGGCGGAGCGAAACTGCCGGTGGTCTGGTACCTGTCCGGCCTCACCTGCACCCACGCCAATGTCACCGAGAAAGGCGAGTTTCGGCGCGCCTGCGCCGAGCTCGGGCTGATCTTCGTCGCGCCGGACACCAGCCCGCGTGGTGAGGGCGTCCCCGACGATCCCGCGGGGGCCTATGACTTCGGCCTCGGCGCCGGCTTCTACGTCGATGCGACCCAGGCGCCCTATGCGGATCATTACCGCATGTATTCCTATGTCACCGAGGAACTGCCGGCGCTGATCGCCGAGCATTTCCCGGCCGACATGAACCGGCAGGCGATCACCGGCCATTCGATGGGCGGGCATGGCGCGCTGACCATCGCGCTCAGGAATCCCGAACGGTTCCGCAGTGTTTCCGCCTTCGCGCCGATCGTGGCCCCGATGAGCGTGCCCTGGGGTACCAAGGCGCTGACCGGCTATCTCGGCCCGGACCGCGCCGCCTGGCGCCGCCACGACGCCACCGCGCTGATCGAGGACGGCGCCCGCGTCGGCGAGATCCTCGTCGACCAGGGCAGCGCCGACACCTTCCTTGCCGAGCAGCTGCAGCCGGAACGGCTCGCGCAAGCCTGCGAGGCCGCTGGAATCCGGCTCGAGCTGCGGATGCAGGAAGGCTACGACCACAGCTATTATTTCATATCGACCTTCATGGAGGAACATCTACGCTGGCACGCGGCGCGGCTTTCGGCATGACCTCCGCGCTTCTCACCACGCTGATCGATGCCGCGCTCGCGGCCGGTGACGCGATCGACGCCATCTATGCGGAGGACTTTGCGTCCGTCACCAAGACCGACGGCTCGCCGGTCACGGAGGCCGACCATCTCGCCGAGGCAATTATCCTCGAACGGCTGGCGGGCGCCTTTCCGGACGTTCCGGTGGTGGCGGAGGAGGAGGCGGCCGCCGGGCGCATCCCCGACGTCGGCCGGCGCTTCTTCCTGGTCGACCCGCTCGACGGCACCAGGGGCTTCGTCAAGCGCACCGGTGAGTTCACCGTCAACATCGGCCTCATCGACGCGCACGAGCCGGTCGCGGGCGTCGTCTATGCGCCGGTCGGGGCCGCCCTTTACTATGGGGAACGCGGCGTCGGCGCCTTCCGCCGGATCGGGCGTGATGCGGAGGCGGAGCCGATCCGCACCCGGACAAGGCCGGCAGGCGGGCTCAGCGGCATCGGCAGCCGCGATCATGCCGCGCCCGGCACCGCCGAGCGCATGGCCGCGCTCGGCGTGACCGACTTCGTCCCCGCCGGGTCCTCGCTCAAATTCTGCCTGGTGGCGGAAGGGACGGCCGACGTCTACCCGCGCTGGGGGCGCACGATGGAATGGGACACGGCCGCCGGCCAGGCCGTGCTCGAGGCGGCCGGCGGCCGCGTGATGGTGCTGGAAGGCGACGTGGCCGAGGCCGGGCCGCTGCGCTACGGCAAGGTCGAGGCCGGCTTCGCCAACCCGCATTTCATCGCCTGGGGGCAGTAGGCTCCCCGCATCCCCTTGCCCGGGGAACGATGTTCTTGATTTGTTCCTTTCGTTGTGCTAGGGGTTCCGCTCTGTTGGCGTGGGCTCCTTCACATCGTGATTCGGCTTGATCGGGGAAAGAACAGCCCCGCCCGATCCCTCTGCCGAGTCAGAACCCCTCCCCTTCAGGGAGGGGTGGGGCTCAGGCTGCGAATTCATGGGGAAGCCGGAAAGTCGCTTTGTGTCGAGCCTGGCTGTTCCGGCTTTTGTCCCCTCTAGCGGTTCTTCCGCTCCTCGATCAGCGTGTCGACGAGCGACGGGTCGGCCAGCGTCGACGTGTCGCCGAGGCTGCCGAAATCGTTTTCGGCGATCTTGCGAAGGATCCGCCGCATGATCTTGCCCGAACGGGTCTTGGGCAGGCCCGGGGTGAAATGGATATGGTCCGGCGTCGCGATCGGGCCGATTTCCTTGCGCACCAGGTTGCGAAGCTCCGGCACCAGGCTTTCATCGACCGAGGCATCGGCGGTCAGGGTGACGTAGCAGTAGATTCCCTGGCCCTTGATGTCGTGCGGATAGCCGACCACCGCCGCCTCTGCGACCAGGGGATGCTCGACCAGCGCGGATTCGATCTCCGCAGTGCCGATGCGGTGGCCCGAGACGTTGAGCACGTCGTCCACGCGCCCGGTGATCCAGTAATAGCCGTCCTCGTCCCGGCGGCAGCCGTCGCCGGTGAAATATTTCCCCCGGAAGGAGGAGAAATAGGTCTGAACGAAGCGGTCGTGGTCGCCGTAGACCGTACGCATCTGGCCCGGCCAGCTGCGGATGATGCACAGATTGCCGGCCGCCGTGCCCTCGAGCTCATGTCCCTCGCCGTCGACCAGTTGCGGGACGACGCCGAAGAAGGGCCTGCCGGCCGATCCGGGCTTCATCGCATGGGCGCCCGGCAGGGTGGTGATCATGATGCCCCCGGTTTCGGTCTGCCACCAGGTATCCACGATCGGGCAGCGTCCGTCGCCGACCACTTCATGATACCAGCGCCAGGCCTCCGGGTTGATCGGCTCGCCCACCGATCCCAGCAGGCGGAGCGAGGAGCGGTCGTGGCGCTGCACCGGCTTGGCGCCTTCCCGCATCAGCGCGCGGATCGCGGTCGGCGCGGTGTAGAAGATGTTCACCTTGTGCCGCTCGATCACGTCCCAGCAGCGGGCGGCGTCGGGATAGGTGGGGACGCTTTCGAAGATCAGGCTCACGGCGCCGTTGGCGAGCGGCCCGTAGACGACATAGCTGTGGCCGGTCACCCAGCCGACGTCGGCGGTGCACCAGAAGATTTCGCCTGGCCGATAGTCGAAGATGTAGTGGAAGGTGGCCGCGGTCCAGACCGCATAGCCGCCGGTGGTGTGGAGTACGCCCTTGGGCGTCCCGGTCGAGCCGGAGGTGTAGAGGATGAACAGCGGATCCTCGGCATTCATCGGCTCGCACGGGCAGGCGTCCGGCACGGTTTCGCCGATCTCATGATACCAGTGGTCGCGTCCCTCGACGATCTTGACGTCGTTGCCGGCATGGCGGACGACGAGAACGGCATCGACTTCGGGCCCGCCGTCGAGCGCGGCATCGACATTTGCCTTGAGCGGGATCAGCCGCCCCGCGCGGGCGCCGCCGTCGGCGGTGACGACGATGCGGCTCCCGCAATCCTGGATGCGGCCGCGCAGCGCTTCCGGCGAGAAGCCGCCGAACACCACCGAATGGACGGCGCCGATCCGCGCGCAGGCAAGCATCGCCACCGCGGCGTCGATGATCATCGGCATGTAGAGGGTGATGCGGTCGCCCTTGCGCGCGCCGAGCATCTTCAGGCAGTTCGCCATCTTCACCACCTCGGCATGGAGCTGGCCGTAGGTGATGCTGCGGGTGACCCCCGGCTCGTCGCCTTCCCAGATGAGTGCCACGTCATCGGCCCGGTCGGGCAGGTGGCGGTCGACGCAATTGTGGCAGAGGTTGAGGACGCCGTCCTCGAACCATTTGATGTCGACCGGGTCGTAGGACCAGTTGGCGATCCTGTCGGGGAACTTCACCCATTCGATCCGCTGCGCCTGCCCGCGCCAGAATGTGTCGGGATCCGCGATCGACTGGCGATAGAGGGTTTCATAATCGGCCGCGGTGCAATGGGTGTTGGCGACTGCGTCGGCGGGTGGGGGAATCTGCTCGCTCATGGATCCTCTCGAAACTTAACGTGCTAACTATGCCGCGGCGGCCGTGAATGACAACTCCCCGGACTTGAGTTCCTGTCCGGCTGGTTCGGCCCTTCGCCTGAACCAAGGACCCTCCTGCTCTCTCCGGAGCCACATTCGGCGCCCGAAGCGGAGGCGCCTTCCGACCGGACCATCCGGCTCTAGCCCGCCGCGCTCGATTGCTCCAGTCGGCAGTTGGGGGGACAGCCCGGTCCCGGCGCGCATGCCCGCGCCCTGGCAGGTGACTGGGACGACCGCGACCTTTTCGTCGTACCCGGCGGCATGTTCGTCGTGCCCGGTTCGATTTGCAGCAGCGATCGGCGGTTTTGGCGCATCGCCGGCGCGACGGTCCGGAGCCCCATCTAATGGCCGCCGCACAGCCGGCCGACCAGCGGTGCGGCTGCGTGTAACCGGCCGTGATTCGCGGCCCATAATTTTCTGAAGGGGTTTTCAATGCGTGCTTATGTGATTGCGTTGGCGTCTGTTGCTGCCGTTGCCGTGGCGACTCCCGCTGCGGCCGAGGGTTTCCGGGCCGAATTGCATGCCGGCTGGGATCATGCCGACGTGTTCGGCGATGGGGACAGCGGAATCCTCTACGGTGTCGGCCTCGGCTATGACTTCAAGGTCGGCGAGAGGGTCTTCCTCGGCGTCGAGGCGAACCTCGACGACAGCACGCAGAAGGAGTGCGAGTCCAACGTGCTGGTCACCAACGACCGGCTCTGCGTGAAGGCTGGCCGCGACATCAGCGCCGCCGTCCGCGTCGGCACCGACGTTTCGGAAGCCGGCAAGATCTATGCGCTGGCGGGCTACACCAATGCGCGCTTCAAGGTCCGGTACACCGACGCGTCGGGCACGGACAGCGAAGGCGACAACCTCGACGGTTTCCGTCTGGGTGCCGGCTACCAGCATGCGATCGGCTCGAACACCTACGCGAAGCTCGAGTATCGCTATTCCAATTACGAAGCGGGCGTGGAGCGTCACCAGGCGCTGGTCGGCTTCGGCGTGAACTTCTGAGGCAGCCGGGGGAGGGCGGGAAACCGCCTTCCCCTTTCCACTCGAAAAGACGGGGAGACCGAGAATGCGCAAGTTCAGCAGAGCGGCGGCGATCGTGGCGGCAGCGGCGGCGGTGATG
>Ga0164243_10000379_pt1 | contig 87838 bp, 101 predicted proteins | sample OricompcompostOP_FD_108781 | JGI IMG/M metagenome (GOLD analysis project Ga0164243, IMG submission 108781) | Organic Plus compost microbial communities from Emeryville, California, USA - Original compost - Organic plus compost (OP) | ecosystem: Engineered > Solid waste > Mixed feedstock >... | reverse complement strand
CCGGCCGCGTACAAGGGCGTCAAGTACGCGATCAAGAACACCGACGCCAAGTCGCCCAACACCTGGGTGTTCTACGAGGTCAAGGAGTGCAAGGGCAAGCGGTACCTGAACCGTCTGCTCGGTGCGCCGGGCGGGTGGAACCGACAGTACGTCAAGTACGCGGATTACGCCAACATCGTCGAGCGGATCAAGAACGCCGTCTACACGACGAAGGAGGGCGAGCACCTCACTGGCCCGATGGCCGCCGCCGCCCGCTTCTCCGACACCTACGAGGTCTGCGCCTGCTGCGGTGCGAAGCTCTCCAACGGCAAGTCGATCGCCGCGAAGTTCGGGCCGGTCTGCGTCAAGAAGTTCTGATGTGATAAGGTTGAGGCGGGTGGGTCTCACCGCCCGCCTCACCTCTGAGGGAGTGATGAAGTGATGATCAAGAAACTCTGTGCCATTGTGTGGCGCTGTGCGTGGCGGCTGTCGGCACGACTCCCACTTCGTCTTAGTCTTAGGTTCAGCTCGATGCGCTGCAACGGCAGCAGGCCGGCGGCGGCCTGGACTCCGGCCGGGAACGGCATGGATGATGGATACTACCGGTGGGGACTCTTGCGGCAGTACTGCCAGCTCCCCCGCTGGCACCGTGGCGACTGCATCGCACCGATCTCGCCGGCCGGTGACGACGAGTGGTCGACGTTCTCGTGTGGAAAGAGGTGGCACAGGTGATCAACTTGAAGCCAGTTCGTCGACAGGCGTACCGTTACGGTCAGCAGATGGGAGCACTACTCGAACTTCACGGTGACACAGCGGTGGCGCCTGACGTCGAAGAGAAGATCCAGACCGCGTACAAGGCGTTCCTCGCGCAGTTTGACGGCTACGACGCACCGGAGGTGATCAAGGACTGGCTCCGCGAGGAGTACGCCCGTGGGTTCATCGGCGTTGACCCGCTGGGACCTGTGACCTCGCGAGCTGATCTTTCGCTGACCGCGCTCAGCCTGGGAGATCTTCACGAAACTCACTGACAAACTAAGATCAAATGGTTTACATCGTCTCACAGTAGTGATACGGTAGTCATATATCTCATCGAGTGATGGAGGGGATGAATATGACCGATACAATGGTCACCACGCGCGAGGTGCCGTGGATGAAGCTCGGTAAGATCGTGGACGAGCCGATGACCGCCGCCAAGGCGGCGAAGCTCGGCGGACTCGACTTCGAGGTCGAGAAGCGCCCGGTGTTCGTCGGCGCCACCGCGGACGCCACGGTCGGGACGGAGAAGTCGCAGGACAAGGTGGCCGTCGTGCGGAAGGACACGTCGTTCATCCTGGGCTACATGTCGCCCACGTACCCGATCCTCCAGAACGCGGAGGCGTTCGACTTCATGGACGGCGTGGCGCCCTACTACGTCGCCGCCGGCGCACTCAAGAGCGGTCGACAGCCGTTCATGGTCGTGCGGGCGCCGGAGACGATCACCGTACTGGACGGTGAGGACCCGCACGAGCTGTTCATGATCCTGCGCACCAGCCACGACGGCTCGCGCGCCATCGAGATCACCGCGATGCCGCTCCGGTACAAGTGCATGAACCAGCTGGCGCTCCGCTCGTTCTCCGCCAAGGCGACCCACCGCTGGTCGGTGAAGCACACCGGCAACGTGCAAGCGAAGCTGAAGGACGCGCAGGAGTCGCTCGCGAAGCTGGGTGCGTACGCCAAGCAGTTCGAGGAGACCGCGCACAAGCTGACGAAGATCAAGATCGACGACGACAACGCCAAGCAGATCCTCGAGCACGTGCTGCCGAACCGCCCGAAGCGCGCGCAGCAGATCGAGCGCATCATCACGGCGTGGCACCAGCACGACACGGTTGGATTCGACTACACCGGGTGGGGACTGCTGAACGCCGTCTCCGAGGACTTCGACTGGGGCCGCTCTGGTGGCTCGCCGGAGTCCCGGTTCATCGGCGCTCTCCAGGGTCAGACGCACAACGCGCTGAACCGTGTCGCCAGCCGGCTGCTGACCCGGGTCTGACCCCTAGCACATCGACGCCCAGCGGGCTACTCGCCCGCTGGGCTCACCCCTACGCGCGAACAGGAACAACCCACATGGACCATAGGTGGCGACTATTCGGGTTGTGCCGCAAATACGATCCTGACATCTTCTTTGATCCGGAGAAGGAAGAACTCGCGGCTAGCATCTGCGCCACATGTCCTGTTAAGCATACGTGTGCAAACTACGCACTCGAGTACAATGAGCGATTCGGTGTGTGGGGCGGCTTGACGGAGCGACAACGACGTAAGGCCACCACCAAGCGAACGCGAGTCACGTGTCCGGGGTGTGGTAGCTCCGATGTCGAGAAGCTACGCACACGGCACGAAAGCTGCATCAGCTGCGGTCTTAGTTGGCCCATCTGACACGAAGAACCGGCCGATAGCAACTATCGGCCGGTTCCCTGTCTGTGCGTTAGGGAGGATCTCAGGGTCTTCCGGTTTTACCAGAATGTCCGATATTACCGGTTTTCAATGTTATACGCGGCCTGCCACGCCTCCGCCCACCGCCACGCGTTGCCCTCGATGGTCAACTGCGCCGCGGCCTCACGACCCCGCTGGGACAACTCCTTGCGAAGGGCGTCATCACGCACCAACTTGCGTAGCTCACGCGTCCAATGCTTCGGCTTCTCTGCGAGCAAGCCGATGCCGAACATATCGTGCAGGCGTTTGTACTCGGATCGCGGTGATGCCACCCACGGCACTCCCAGCGCCGAATACTCGAGCGGCTTAAGCCACGACTTCGCCGCGTTGAACCGTGTGTCGGCGAGTGGCGCGATGCCGATGCCGATGGTCGCCAGTGTCTCCGGCCACTCCCGGAGAATCTCCTTCGGTCCGGTGGCCTCCGGCTCGAATGGAAGTCGGAGCGCCTCACGAATTCCGTCCACGGGACCGATCTGTCGGTATGTGGTCTCATCCATCAGTGATGCCACGCCGATGCCGACGACGTCTAGGTCACGTGGGTGAGAGTGTGTTGAGCCCGCCCATGAGATCACCGTGGAGTCCTCGTGCGATACGTCGAGATATCGACGTGGCACGTGATTGCGGATCACAGCGCCGCGACCGTGTGGAGCATAACGCGGTAGGAGAGCGTCGGTTGATACGGTCACGTACGATGCGATCTCGCATGCCTTCTGGGCGTTCATCCAGTTGTGCTCGGGATTCTCCCCGTAGCGCTTGTGCAGTTGCATGAACGCCGGGTTACTCGGGTCGATCGATGCCAGGTCATCGTCAATGTCGATCACAACGGCGATGCCGCGCTTACGCAAGATCTTGATCGCATCGATGAGGTACTTGTGCGTGATCCGTTGCAGGACGATCACCTCGGCGTCGGCCGGGACACTGACGTTGACCATGTTCCCGTCAACATCAAGTGATCCCTGGAAGTGCCGTGAGCGCTCGCTTGGGTAGATGATCTGGATGTCGTGACCCTGATCACGTAGCGCCTTCGCCGGCCAGATGAGCCGGTAGTAGCCACAGCCGTAGACGTCAGCGGGATACACGTACGTCTTCACGTCTCTCCTCTCGTCGCCACCGACGCCAGTTCCTGATGTTCACGCCACCATATGCCAGTGCGGAGAAGATGAAACCCCACTGCTTGCTGACGACGGCGTAGATGATCCACAGTAGCTGAACACCGACGCCGATCGCCCAGCCGATCTTACGACTGCTGCCGGCGAACCACAGTCCACTGACACCGATCGCCGCCAGTAGGTACGACCACCACCACCACGCTACCATCGGTGAGGCAGCCCACTCGTGTTCTGGGTGCCGTGATGCCACAGCCACGTGTGCTTCACCAGGTGACTGATCTTGCCACCCGCGCGCATGCATCCCAGCGTGAACTGCCAATCCTCACCGGCGTACTGCTGGTCCGGTGTTGGCTCGTGCGCGCCGTGAACGAAGCCGACGGACTTGGCGAGCTCCGTCTTCACCAGTGTGACGATCGTCGTCTGGATCGGGTTGTCGTTGTCCCACGGATCGGTAAAGTTCTTCTCTGGGAACACCGGGTCGATCGCATACACCTGGCCGGTCGCCTCATCAATGACGCGGTACCACGAGTAGACGAAGTCGGCACCGGTTTCCCTCATGTGAGTCAGCAAGTCCTTGAGGTGAAACGGCATGAACTCATCGTCATCATCGAGGAACGCGACAAGCGGCGTGTTGACGACGTCCAGCCCACGCTGGCGGGTGCGGGGTGCTCCCTCCTTGCGGATATCCGTCGCGATGGACATCGCCGCCGCAGGATGTGTTTGCCGTGCGACACTTCGCACAGCACGTGAGAGCATCGCTCTTCGTGGTGGGATCGTTGGAATCACGACTGTGATGTCGTCGTCACTCATCGAAGTGGTCCCTTTCCGTAGCCATATGCGTCACCCGGGACGGGGTTGTACTCCACGTGAACATCACGGAACAACTTACTCGCTGTGAGCTCGATGTCACGTGCGGCGACGTTGGCGTACCACTCACCGGGCAGTGGTTGTGGCGTACCTGTTGCCCCGTGAGTTGGGCGACCGGTGCTGGCGCACGTGAAGATGAAGACGCCATCATCGGTCAGATGTGATGCCGCCGTCAATATGATAAGCTCCCAGTTCTGCACGTGCTCGAAGACCTCGGTGCAGAGGATGAGATCGTACCTCACGAACTGCGGGTGAATCCACGTTCGTGCGTCGCCGACGAACCATGTGTCGATCTCCGGATCAACATCGTCAGCTCGCTCCATATCAATGACATCCCAACGACGTACATCGAACCAGTCTCGTGCGTGCCCATTCCAGTTCGCTCCGCCGATGTCTAGTGCCGACCTCATTGGCACATCATCGATGTGTAACAGCTTCGCCATCCGGCCAACCGCGTCGTACGCCTCAGGATGCATGTCTCTCCTCAGATGATCATGGGATCAGGAAGTGGAACGATGAACCGCCCACCCTCGGCTAGGTATGACGCGCCCGCACGCAGCAGTTGACCGATGTGATGCCAGTCGAGGATCAGGTATGTGTCGGGCTTCGGCCACTCACCGGGTGCGATGACGGGGATGTAGAAGCCGGGAGTTGACGTGTTCAGTCGATCACCACGAGTCGGGTCGACAACGTACTCGATCTTGTTCGCGTTCAGTCCACAGTAAAGCAGAAGTGTCATACCCTCATTCGTCGCCCCATACGCCGCCACGCGACGACCGGAAGTGCGCTCGCGCTCGACGAACTCGACGATCCGGTTCTTGATGAACTCAACACGGCCCTGCACGCCCTCATACGTCTCCCGCTGGGCCATCCAGGTCTCACCTCGACGCAGTTCCACCACGCCGAAGCTAGGCCCATTGCGGCCCAACGTGAGGCGCATGTTGTGTCCTGACAGCTCGACGTTCTCGACGAACAGTCCGTACCGCTCCGCGATGGCTGAGATCGTCGTGAGCGAGAAGTGATACCGACGCTCGTGCATGACATCACCGAAGTGGTTGCCCATGAGCGTGGCGCCGAGATATGACGTCTCGATGATCACCAGGCCGAACGGACTCACCAGCGCGTCCAGTCCGGCGAAGAAGTCGTCGAGATCAATAACGCGATCCACGACGTGACGCGCGATCACAAGTCCGGCCTCACCCTCGGTGTTCCTGATCTTGCGCGCGAGTGTGAGGTTGAATCGCTCGTTGATCACATTGAGGAGGGTGTTGCGCGTGGCGACACCCGCCGGGTCAACGCCGATCGTCTTGTACGCGTGGAAGTGTTGTAGTAGATCGCCGTCGTTCACACCGATCTCAACGACCGGTCCACGCGCGAGCTGCTCCTGGTGACGACTGATCAGCAGTGTCGCAAGCGCGTGGTTGTCCCACGTGTCAAGTCCCGCCGTTGCCGGGTACGTGTCGTTGAAGATGTCCTCATCTTCGACGATATACATCTGCTGTACGAGCCAGCAATTCGGGCAGACTCCGAGGGACAGTGGAAGCCACAGCTGTGGTGTGCTGTCGGGTGTCACGAAGTCGCCCGCCAGCGGTGACTTTCCTAGGTCGAGGAACGTGTAGAGCTCCGTGTTTCCGCAGCCACCACATGCCGTTCTCATGCCCATGGAAGCCATCCCCACTTCTCCCGAAACGCGACGCTGTCACGCGTGGCCCACTCTGCCAACACGCCTTGTGTACTTTGATCTGCGTAACGATTGCCGACGGGCTCACCCGGTGCGAGAAGCATGCCATTGAGTTGCCGTGCCTGCCAGTCAAGATCTGTATCGCCGTACCACCAGCGAAATCTTTCGTCAGCGCGTAGTCCGGTCTCGCCGCGCATCATGAACGCCCAGCCGCACAGTCGATCCGTAATGATCTCATCAGGCTTGGTCTTGATCTTAGGATCGGTGGTCACCTTGGCGTAGCACCGGCGACTTGCGAGTGTCACGTTATACTCGCGCATGTAGTGGGACACACCGTCCCACCAGTCGTCCGGCACCACCGCGTCATCGTTGAAGATCGCTACGTCCCATAGATCTTCGCCTGTCAAGTCGCATACGATCTTGACCGCGTCAAGACCGACGTTCCACAGGCGCGAGAGGTTCGGCGGCTGCTCCATGTCACGAATGACCGTGATGTTGACGTCCCAGCCGGTCTCATCGTATAGCGTACGCGATGACACGGCCGGAGTGGAGGCATTGTCAATGATGACAATACCGTCACACTGCCGGCTAAGTTGAGTGACGAGTGCGGTAAGCTCGTCGTGACGATTATGCGTCGGTATGACCGCGTAACGTGGAATAGTTCCTCGCACAGAGTAACTCTACCACATTATGTCATTATGTCGTCATCATCATACTCTGACGCATAGCCATCATGCCACGCGCCAAACGAACATATTTGGCGTGCGAGATGTCGGACCAAACGCCAACGGCGCACCACTAGTTTGTGTCGCTCGCACATCAACGATGTTTCCCGCATTAGCACGAATGAGAGTAGAGACAGACATTGGGTGCGTTGTTGATCCGCCAACCGACGGGATGGCCATGTCACCGTAAAGAGTTGCATTGAGGTACAATGCGATTCGTCGGAATCCTGTGCCGTTAGACGCCCAGCGGACGGTACATGTCACCATGTACACGCCGTTCTCCGGGAGAACAACGTCAGTACCGGAGGTGAATGTGAAGCCAATATTTTGATCAGTTGTGTCCCACGTAATCTTGGTCTCTGAGTTATGTGGGATGCTTTGTGCAACCAGGTTCGTTTGGCGCACGGCGATGCCTGGTAGTGCTGCCTGTGGTGGCGGTGGGTAAATCGACACCCACGTTCCCGCCGCATCATTTCGCACGGCGATGACTCCGGTGTCGGTTTCACGAATGATCTGACCGTCAAAGGCAGGGCTTGGTCGAGTGGTCGATGTGCAAATTGTCGCGCCAATCGCCGCGTCAATCTTGTCCCATGCCTGATTGATCTGCGTGGCAACATTGACCGGTTCGCCTGTGCCGGGTGTCGGCTTAATGAGACCAAGACGTGAGGTGGTTGTTGAGCTCATCGCACACCCTTCGTGACGTTCATGGCATTCCGTTCAGCGCGAAATGCTTCCGCGCGACTTACATGCGAAGAGACACGTGACTTACGCATCGCTTGTCGTCGATCATGCACAACGTGCGCCTTCTCTATGATGACGTCAACGTCCATCTTTGCCATTGTACGAATTGGCATAAGTGCATCGTCGGTGATCGCCTTTATCCACTTATCATGCACGCCCGCCGTGCGAAGTCGATCGGCCCTTTGTGCGTTAGTCTTCCACGCACGTGGAACTGGGCGAATCTTGTTCTTGGTGGCGAGAATGTTGTTGACGTGTCCAGTTCTCGCTTCTTCAATCGTCTCTGCACGATACAACAGTGGGATGGGATCGTCTGGTGGTGGAAGGACAGGTTCATACAGAACGATGTCCAGCAATAGATCCATCTCACTAGGTGCGATCTGATACTCAGCTGAACGCCACTCAAGTGTGTCATCCGGAAACGTAAACAATGCGAGATACGTTGATCCGTCTGGTGACTTAATTTCTTGTACGGCGTAGAACGTTTCTTCACGCGCGTCGTGAATTACACTCAAGATTTCCATTATGACGTTGACGCCATCCTAACAGCCCACATGTGCACGACGTGTGCGTCTGTACCGTTCCATCCGACCGTGAATCCAGTTGACGAAGAAGCGGTTAGTACGCATGCATCTCCACGAGTTCCGGTGATTGAAACAATGGGAACCATAACTTCTTCCATCGTTGGCCCGTAGCCAACGACAAGACTACCGAAGCCGGCATTGATGGGAGTAAGTGATACCCACACACCGGTTTGCCCGTTGTACGCCGTTGCACGATTAAACTTGCCTTGTACGTAAACACGTCCGGTGCTAGTTGCGTTCGGCCAAGCGCCAAGTGAGATATATGCTTCATTGTCTCCATTTGGTTGATGAGAGACGATGGCTACACTTTCACTAAGAAGTACCTTACCACCATCTTGCACCAATGACTCACGTTCACGAATACCAATCTCGAACGCTTGACCCCACGTCCCATTTGTATACTCGTGCGCCCAGTGATATGCAACATGATCACGTGGCAAGTCATCAACGAGAGAGTTGATCGACCAAATGGCAACGGCATTTCCGGGTGTGTGAAACAACGTGATGCCATTTTGATCGATCTGCGTCTGTAGTCGTCCTGTGAATTTCGCATTACCAGTAGCAGAGCGAATTGCGATCGTCTCTACGCCATCGTCGTTATATGCAATGATGCCATCGCTAGTCATCTCAACTCGCGGACCAGTTTGGCCCGTGGTGATCTTTCCGCCCATGATCCAGGTAGATGTGATCGTACCGGCGGTCACCTTGCTAACGGACAGGTTTGAGATGTGAGCGTCATCAATCAGTACAACACTTGACTGAACGGCATCACTCGCGCCAGACTTATTTCCAGAGCGATCAACGGCGACAACGCGAATCCACACCTCATCTGGCTGATTAACCTTGAACGTGCCAACGGCTGGAATGCCACCGCGTACCATGGCACCGGTGGCAAGAAGTTCACCAACCTTCGTTTCACTGCTTGGGAAGAAGTTTGGGCTATCCGACGCGTGAACGTCAAAGTGATCCAAGTCGAGTTCAAGATTAAATGTGCCGCCCTCAGCCTTGCCCAAGCGATGAATGAGCTGCACGGCGATCATAGACGCGGACACCTCAGGTGGTGCCGGCGTACTTGGCGCAATCGCATCACCTAACGTGTTGACGAACTCACTTGTGGACCATGGACTGATGTTATTCGATGTGTCCACGGCCCGGATCTGAATCTCGTACTGAACACCCGGGCTGAGCTCCACGATGGTAAATGCGTGTTGGTCCCACGCGACGTACGCGGTCGTCCAGTTCGGTGATGCCTGAATCGGTGTTGACGTGAGAGCGTCCCACGTGCCGAGGTCATCCCATGAGTACGCGTTGCCATTTGCGAGGTTAGTTCCACGCACACTGCTGATAGAGAACACGAGGTTGGCATTGATGTTGCCCGCCTCGCGACGAGTTTGCACAGACAACTTAGTGCCAGACACGATGGATGTGTCTGTGGTGGTCAACTGCCAGAGGCTCGGTTCTTCTTGTGAGTTAAGCACCCACGCGTAAGCCTTAAGCGCCGAACCAATACCTTGGAACCGAACGGCAATGATCTGTCCAGGTGTGATTGTGCCAAAGCTCGTAGGCGACGCGATGAGCTCTGTCCACGTGCCACCGACACGCTTACCGATCGTGAGAAATGCCGCGCCTGTTGTCGTAACGGCGATGAGAGCAACATACTGCGTGTTATCGTCGACTACACGTCCGGCGAGCCACAGTGTAACCCCTGCCCCGCTGGGCGTGACGGGAATACTGAACTCGGCGTAATGATCAAAGTTAGTGGCACCACACTCGATGGTCGAGCGGTGCATGTCTGCGACAACACTGTGCGTGTGAGTACCTCGTCCGTTCGTAACGTTGAACTCACTCGGACCAATGCCACCGGTGTTCGTCCAGTCAGGACCCCAGCCGTTGCTTACCTCGCGTTCAAATGTGTCACTAACGACATTGGTGTAGCCACTGAGAGTGTCCCACGTGGTCAGTGTGCCGATGATTTGGTTCGGTCGGTAGCGAATCTCATAGTGATCACCATCAGTGATTGTGGAACCATCTTGATTGAGTGGTGTGTTCCACGTCATATAGATGGCCGCCAACGTACGATTATCTGACTCGTACGAACCTGTTGAGAAGCCGGTGAAGTCAGGCGCTGCCGGAATGGTGTCGTCCGGTGGTGGATCACTCGGGTCAGGCAGATTTGGACGCACGCCAACCGGCTCACCACCAACACTTGCCAGACCACGTGCGAGATCACCAACCACAATCGTGGTGTCACCAGTCTCCGGCACATAGTATGGCGAGAGGTCGAGCCAATTCCCGTTGACGTCACGGAAGGCAACGGTCCATCCCGCTGGAATCGGCCATGTCATCTCGACACAGCGAAGAGCCATCGGGTTGATGCGTTCACCTTGCCAGTAGATCTCACGGTTTGCGTCGTAAAACCCATTCACCGGGTCATACACGTCGATATAGTCACCGACGACAAATGATCCCTTAACATCGTACTTACTTGTGGATAGGTCAACGGAACGTCGCGCGTTGAGGAAACGATTAAGCTGAAGTTGCGCGCGTGCTGCGGCGTTTCCCGCCTCAGTACCTGATTCACTGACCAGTCGTGTGGCCTTTAGTGGATTTCCATGAAGATCTTTATATCCGGTGGACGGCGCGTTTGCAGCGGCTGTGATGATGTTTGTGCCCTCGCCTTCAGCGAGAAGCACGACACGCGTGGTAATGTCCTCAACGTCAATACCCATTGCCAGGTCACCTGGAATGGTCTCCCGGAACAGGTCTGTGCCGAACCCCTTCGGAATGATCAGCGTCTTTGGTGCGGTGACGTAGAGGTCCGCAATGGGACCTGCGTCAAGCGTTCCGTTGTGGTTGACTCGCCACTCGGTGTTGAACAAGTCTGTTACATAAGTGAGTGCCTCACGTGGCGTCTGCCACTGATGACGACCGGTGTACAGGCCAGGCGCGGAGTAAATTGTCCCTTCAGTGATCGCACCTCCTGGCGGTAGAAGCGCACGGATCGTATTTGCGTATGTGGCACCATCGAGCACAACCGCGTTCTCAAAGACATCACCCTTACCGTCTTCGTCACCGAGCCAGAACGCCATTCCGCTGCCCTTAAGCTTAAGCGTGTTATGCGCATCACGGCCACGGAACACACCTACATATCGAGCAACGTTGAGTAGGTTGTCGTTGTATTGTGCAGGATCAAATGCGCTGGGCAGCAGTACGATATGACCAAAGTATGTGAGCTTACTGGTGACATCTACGGGAGTCTCTTCGTGAAGCACGAGCTCCCAGCGGCCGATCGCCTGCTTGACCTCAGTCACGCTCATCGACGAACAACCTCCGTGGACTCTGCCATCGCACCGACGTATTGATCACGCAATGCGTTACCGGTATCGCTGCTACCACCAGATGCCGGAATGATATGAAGCTCATCAACGTACATGACAGTGCCGGCAGGCGTTGGGTTTAGCTGAATGCCGGCGAGACGTGTTGCACGTACTGTGGTAGCCGGCGCGGTGTGAGTTGCCTCAACGTATGTCCACGTGCCTGGTGTAAGTGCAACGCTTGTGATGTTCTCACTTACAACGCTATTGCTTGCGTTTCGCCAAACGATGTCAATGAACGCGTTAGCCGGCAATGTTGATGGCGTGTAGAGCCAGCCATAGATTGTGTATTGCTGCCCGGCGACTACATCACTCGGCGTAACTTGCGACATGCTTGGAAAACCAGCGGCGTTATTCGCTGTGATCTTATATGATCGACTGCCGAACTTAGCTTGCTCTGTTGTTGACGTGAGTGTCGCGGCAGCCGCACTCCAGCCAGTTGTTGTGCCTGACTCCGCACCAGTCTCGAGTGTTGGTGATACGTCGGATTGTGTGATAGCGCCAACCCAGAAGTCCATCACAGTCGTTGAGGACTTTTGAATTCCACCAGCAATGGTGGTGAATGTACGAGCAGAGCCAATGGCAACACGGAAGTTTGACCCAATGATGTCGTTTGTGATCGCATATCCCGTCGCTGCGGTCACTGGATTACCAAGATCCAACGCGACAGCGATCGTCCCAGATGTCGCCTGCTGGACGTATCCCTCGACGAACCGTGAGCCTCTGCGAAGAATGAGATCGATGAGCGCCCGCTGGCCGGTCGACTCTTCGGCGACGATACGTACCGACGTTGCCTCGTGGTCACGTCGACTGACGTTGACGGCACGCCATCGCGCGCTCGGTGTCATAGTGGCGCCGTCGAGTCGAATGTCGTACGCCTGCTCTTGCCACGTCGTACCTGTGTAAAACGCGATGAGTAGTGACGCGTTACTAGCCTCCGGGCGAACGCGTACGAGACCGTTGTTGATCTCCCAGCCGGTCGTGCTCAATAGTTGCCGTGGGCCAACAATCTCAACGCCATTTGCGATGAACTTCACCCGGCCAGAGACAAATGAAGACACCGGTGAGCCCCAGCGTGGGTTGACCCCCGCCGGGATTCCACGATAGACGATGATGTTACCATCTTCACTAGCCCGTGTGACCGTTGTGTTACCTACGGCACCGACAAAGTATGAGTAGTGTCCGATCGCCGGGGCGTGCCAGCGCTCACCTGCGAGACTAAAGTCATTTTGACGTACGATGTTTGCAAGACGACTTTCGACATCGACCGCGTTATCTGGCCCGATTCGCTCGAGGTTGAGTGACCACCCGATCGCCGTTGCGCCGTTATACCACTTATCTGTATCGACACTGACATCAGTTACGCGGTAGTAACCGTTTAGTGATGCCTTATACTCAAACTGTACCGGCACAGGTCGACCGTTGAGACTCAGAATATTGTCACGCATTACTTCTACGTGCTCAATGTCACACTTTGTCTCGATGCCGATCAGACGTAGTGTGCGTACACCAGTCGTACCAGATGTTGCCTCTTGAACGATGTTTGTCTCGTTCAGTGTCAAGATGTCGATCTTAAGCTGGCCTGTCTTCATCGGTAGTCCCTCTGAAGATCGCGAAGTGCCTCGTACACCTGCATCGCGACACGTCGACTGGTTTGTGGGTCAGTAAAGTCAAATGTTCCGGTGATGGGGATCGTTAGGCTATTGATCACTATACTGCCGTTACCTTGTGATGCAACGCTCTCCCCACCTTGCGCGCCGGCGACCACGGCGTTGTCTCCGGCAGACTTTGCTGTCGTGTTCACCGCGGAGTTGATTGTGTCGCGTAGGTTCGGCGTCTCACGCTCAACGCCAACGCCGATACCTTGCATGATCGGAACGCCAACTTCATCACGCATCAACTTTGACGGTGAGCCGATGTTGAATGCGTCCCAGAAACCAGAGAGAATTTCCCATGCGGCGTGTCGTGCAGCATTGATCGCAGAGTTGACTCCGTTACGGATACCGCGAGCAATGCCATCCATGATGTCGTGTCCGATATTTCGTGCGTCAGACACGATGTTTCGCAAGATGTCAGCGATGCGACCAGGCAGTGAGCGGATGGCGTCAGCGGCGCGACCGGGTAGCTTCTGGAACCAACCGACGACCGAGTTGATCGTGCTACTCGCTGATGAGGTGGCGCGATTGCTTGTCCGACTGAACCAGTCAGACACCGTGTTCCACAGTGATGACAACGCGGAGCTGACACGCCCGGGTAGTCGCTGGAACCAATCCACGACTGCGTTGACTGCTTGTGTGACAAGACGTGTGATGTTGTCACGTGTTCTTGTGAACCAGTCGGTAAACGTCTGCCACAGCGCTTGGAGTCCGCCCCAGACACGACCGGGCAACGCGAGAGTTTCACGCGCTACCCAGCCGAACGCGAATCCGATCCAGTAAAGGATCTGGTCGGTGCCACGCTTGAATGCGTCACTCAGAACGCCTGGAAGTGAGGCTAGCCACTCGCCGATTCGTCCGGGTAGTTCCTGGAACCACGTAAGAATGTTGCCGCCAGTTGTGGTGACAGTGTTCCACGCACCAGAGAACCAGTCGCCCAAGCTGGTGAACCAACCACCGATTGTGCTACCGGCGCTCTGAACCCACTCCCACGCTGAGCGGAAGAAGTCAACGACGGCATCACGGGCTGCCAAGATCTTATCACCGGACGTGGTGATGGCACCAGTGAACGATGCCCACCATCCCATGAGCGTGCGAACCCAACCCACAACGGTGATAAGTGCGTTGGCAAACTCCAAGAAGCCATTCACGATGTCTTGAACCTGCTGCTTACCCTCAGCAGATTCGAAGAACTCGGTCATCTTGTCAACGATCTTCGTCAACGTGACGATGAGACTGTCACCCTCGTCGCCAAGTCCGCCGAAGATCGCGCCAAGAAGTCGACCGAGTGACTTTAGAAGACCCCACAGGTCTTTGGCGATCGTGAACGCGTTCTCGAGCCAGCGCTCAAAGTCACCGGTCTTCATGGCGTCACTTAGCCACTTGGTGAACTTCTCCATGCCGGTGCCAATCGCGTCGAAGAAACGTTCGACGAACGGCATGGAGTGTTCGATGGCGCCGATGATGACGCCGAGCATATCAGTAAACTTCGGCGAGAGTCGATCGATGATACCCTCGGTCGACTCAAACACGTCGCCGATCGCTTCGACGATGTCCTGTGAGCCAAGAAGTTCAGCGATGTCGGAGGCCATGCGGCCGAGCGCGCCTGAGACGCCACTCAGCCCGTCCTTCAGCATCGGCAGTGTGCTGTTTACGAGCTCCTGAAGTGATCCATTGAACTCTTTGAAGAACGCGTCCTGTACCGCGAACTTCAGTTCTTTCATCTCATCACGTAGGCCGTGCAGCTCAACCGCGAACTTACGAGCTTGTGGCGAGATGTTCTGGAAAGCCTTGTCGATCTTCTCGATGTCACCAGACGCGAGAGCACTGACCGCGTCGCCAACACCCTTGAACGCCATCATGAGTGGCGCAATCGCGGCGACGAGAACGCCGATCGTGCCAGGCAACATGAGAAGCAGCCCGGACAACTGGGATAGTGCCGCCGTGAGCGCGATGATGCCGGGCGCGAGGATGATGGCCGCACCAAAGAGACCAAAGCTCGAGATGGCTTGCCCGATTGGGCCAATGATCGAACCGAGTGTGCCGGCAAGCTGCCCAAGCATCTGACTGGCGCGTCCGGTCGCCGCGCCTAGTTTCTCACCGATTGCGTCAGCGAAGTCGCCAACCATCGCAGTTAGCGCACCAAGTGTGCTACCAAGATGTCTCGCGTCGCGATCAATGTCAATGAAGTGACCGCCGCCGCCAAGATCGATGTCACCGTCGCCGATTACACCGCCACCGCCACCACCTCCGCCACTTCCGGCGGCGCGAACGGCGACAGCAGCGCGGAGCGCGGAGCGCGTGATGCGATCCATGTCACGCGTCGCCTCATCGGCGAAGTCGTCAATGGATCGCGCCGCTGACTCCGCGCCCGCCTCGATGTCCGCGGCCATGGAGGCCGCCGTCTTCGACCACGCGCGTGTTTGCTTTGCAGCCTCACGCGAGATGGTGTCTCCGGCTTCTTCGACTTCCCTCTCGATGCTCTCCGCAGCTTGCTTGAACGCCAGCTGAAGAGAAACGTTGAGTTCCTTGATGTCTCGCTCAATACGATCAAGTATGCGCTTGATGTCACGCGCGGCGTTTTCCTCGCCACGCGCCTCAATCTCGACATACATCTTGTCGATTGGCTGAGTCATCAGGCCGCCTTAGTCACGCGTATGTTTCAGCGTCATCATCGCTGCCACACCACTCCGCGAGGCGTAGTCGTCACCTCGCCACCAGGACGGCGGCACGATGCCGGTACGCTCATCGACGACCGTTGTGTACTCTGATCTCGGCGGCCCAATGAGATCTCTAGCGAGTTGCTCACGCTTGTCGTCTGGAGTTAGCATCATTACGTAGTGATGGACAACGTCAAGAAACTCAGGGACGGTCAGGTCTCTGAGGTGGATGTTGCGTGTGAGGAGCCATCCGTGGAAGGGGTGCCATCGGTCCCGCTGGGTGACCCAGTCAATGAGTCCGATGACGGCTGGGTAGGGCGGAGGCCGTACTCCTCCATCAGGAAGAAGAGAATCGGCATGACCTGACGCTTCACGTCAAGACCGTCAGGGCCCGCGGAGTTGAGACGCTCGATGAAGCGCGGCGCCGACTCTGGCGTGAGAAGCTGCGCGAAGATATCGGACAGCGCCGAGAAGTCCTGCTTCTTCATCATGTCGCCGAGATCACGGCTGACACGTACGAGCTCCTGCATCAGCGGGAGGCCGAGAATCGCTGTCGCCTCGAAACGATCGTCGTCGATCGTGAATGGGATCACCTTCTGCTTGATGGTGAAGTCCCGGATCTTCACCTCATCACGCGTCTGCTCAGGCACCTGCACATTCGCGAGCGACGACTGTGTGTTTGCGTTTGGATTGAACGTGAGCTCAGGAAACTGCGCCCGAAGCTGCTCTGCGTTTGGCATCGTCACCGGGAAACTCCTCACTGTTGCGGCCCCGACGTGTACTATCGTAACCGGCCGATGTGTGAGAGTTTCTCTCCGAGATTTAGTCCCTTGCCGCGGGAAGAGCGTCCTTGAGGAACTCGTTCTTCCGCATACCTTTCACCGAACGTACGGTGACACGACGACCTGTCGTACTTGACTTAAACGACAGCGCCTTCGCACGCTTCGGTGTGATCGGCATCTTCCTCGGACCGTAGATGCCCGTACCATCGTGTACCCAGCGGGCGTACTTACGGTTCGTGCCGACACGCACCTTGGGGCTGCCCGTAACGGCTATGAGCTGCACCTGGATGTCCGAACGGAGCATACCGGTGTTGACGCGCTTTGGGTGATTTGGGCCCGCCCCACTAAGAAGTAGCCTGGCCCGTGCCTGCACCTTGAACCCACGACGAAGCAGATCTTTGGCCTGCATCTCACGAAGCCGGCCGATGATCTGCGCCTGTGTCACGGCCATCAGCAACACATCGCAGAGTTGGCGATGGCGAATGAGTAGTTGATCGTGACGCCGCCGCAGCCACCGTCCGGACCGACCGACGTCGCGGCGCCTACGGTGAAGTCAAAGATGCGAGGCGGGATGTCGCGCAACTTCTTCAGGTAACACGTGAGTGCGTGACGCATCACCGTGCGATCACTCTCGACTACGAGAGCGTCATGCGCGAGTGATTTGACGTTCGGCGCCACTCCGTTGACCGGACCGCTGATGCACCTCAGCAACGTCATCGTGACACTGACCATTTCCATCTGGTGGCCACAGCCGCGCACTGGTACGTCGGCCCCAGACGTGGGGAAGCTGCTGGTGGGCGCGATGCTCGTGATCGTCTGCGCGAACAGGCCGCAGTCACACTTGTCCCACGCGATCTCACCTGGCACGATCAGTGAGATTCGTTCCGGACGACCGCCGATCGCGTCATTAGCGATCTCGTTGACCACGTACTCGCCAACGCCCGTGACGATCGCGTATGACAGTGGGATCTCCACCACGTTAGCTCCCCAGGCGCCGGCTGTTCACGAGTGAGTCGATGTCGTACACCTTGGCCCGTGAACGCATTCCGCCCGGGTTGTACGTCTGGATGAACGTGTCACTCAGGTAGAGTCCCGTGCGGCCGTTCTGGAAGACCTCGTTGGGGTCGAGGAACGTGATGTTCACACCCTGCCGGGACAATGACTGCACCGGCTTAGGCAGCATGCAGCCGTCGTCGCACAGCAGAAGCTTCATGAACTCCAGCGCGAGCTCACCGACCGCGGCACGACCCAGCGTGGGGACCGGCTGCCCCATCTGCACCGTCACGGCCCACGTGCCGGGCTCCGTCGGCGGCAGGTTGAGGTCGTTGCACTGCGGCCACTCACCACCAAGTCGCACGAGTAGCCGGTTGTTGTCGAGGCGGTAGTCGGTGTCCTTGCGCAGAACAGCGCCGTCCACGACGACACTTACGACGTCGTAGATCGGACCAGGCAGCGCGACTTCAGAGATCTTCGTGCACGAGCAGTCGGTGCCGCACGAGCCGCACGAGATGCCCAGCCAGTACTGGGCCGCGCGTGGGGTCAGAGAGGCGATGTATGGTGACCAGGATGTCCACGGTGCGACCTGCCACCAGGACGAGTCGAAACACTCGCGCCGGCACGGCCGTAGTGTCTCAGTACAGAGACCGAACTGACGTCCAGACAGTGCGTAGAGGACCTCAGATGCCATGTTGATGGCGTCCGTCTCGACGTTCTCGTGTCCGTCAGGCAGGTCGCACCCGGTCGGGAAGATCGGCTCCCACGGCTCGCAGAGTCCGCTGGGCAATGGCTGATACGCGGAACCTCCGCCAATTGGCGTGGGCATGCGTCACCCCCTCGTCTCCGTCGGTTCTAACGTAGCACGAGAGATCTCCTCGTTTAGCTCCTGAATGGCCTTCGCAGCCAGAGTTGCCATACCGACCAAATTAGGATCACTGACCGAGATCTGGCCACGGAGAAGCATGTCAAGCAAGAACTTGGCGACGTCAGGACTCACGTGACTGTCACCTGCCGAGTAACCCCACCGATCCGCACAAACAGTCCGCTCGCAGTGAGCCACATGTCACCGTCAACCGGTGTTGTCGGCGCGACACCGGGTGCGATGTTTAGCGACACCTTTGATGCGGTGGATGCCGGTAGCTTAAGCGTGCCAGGAATCGTCACGATGTGCTTGTCGGTGCCGAGCACAAACTGATTCGTTGTTGTGGCTGACGCGCCAACGCCGCCGTTGTCTCGACCGATTGCAACCGCACCTGCCGCCGTTGCCTGCGTATTTCCACCGATCGCAATCGCGCCTGTACCATTGGTCGATGCTTGTGAACCAATGCTCACCGAGTATGCGCCCTGACACAACGCCCACATGCCGATCGCCGTGATGCGGTCGTCTTGCGACGTGCCACCTTGTCCGGCTTGGTAGCCGATCACCGTCTGATAACTTGCCGTGGTGGTCGCGTTACCTGTCGCACCATTCGGGCTGTACTGTGTCCCGTAACCGATCGCGACGTTTCCGATGCCGGATGACAAGTTGAATTGTGACAAGGCACCGATGCCGGTGTTGAATCCACCGGTGGCGTTGAACTGGACGCCCTGGCCGATCGCCGTGTTGTAGTTCGCGGTAGTGATCTTGTTCTGGGTCTGGTCGCCGATGGCTGTGTTGCTATTGCCGCTGGTAAGCGCGGCCTGTGCGTTCCGACCAATCGCGGTGTTGTTCGCACCGGTCGTGTTCGTCTGTGTGCCTGTGCCAAGCCGGATGCTCGTCGCGTTGCGTGGGCTCTGCAAGATCTCCATACGTGGCAGCAGAGCGCTCACGCTCACGGAAGGGAACTCCGGGCTGGTGACCAGAGCCTTCAGCTCTGCGTTCCGGTCCGCCGACGCACCTGGATGATCAATCAGTGGCACCATGCCCGGGAGCACAACATCGGCGCCGATCGCCTGGCACATCATGACCACCTGCTGGAGCTCGGCGGCCATCTGGTTACTGGTGAGCAACCCATACACATCGTTGACGCCGTACTCAACGATCACGATGTCTGGGTTGTGCGGTGTGACGTCGGTCGCGAACCGGGCGATCATCTGCGACAGACGGTTGCCCGGGATGCCGGCGTTAATCACCGTGGTCTGGCCGAGCCGTGCGTCGATCTCTGCCTCAAACTCAATGATCGACTCGGCGGTCCACGAGTCGCCCAGCCACACGATGGTCTGTCCCGCTGGGCCAGAAAAGACGTATGAGCCGTCTGGCTTCTTTGCGTTTGCCAGCCAGTATCCGTATGCTCGGGAACCGCCCACAGAGTCGGCGGTGATGTGGCTGACGTTGAGCCACATCGGGGCGATCGTCGCCCCGGACGGAAGCGCGGTTGTGAGTGCCGGTGACACGGTCAGTGTCGACCCGGCCACGTTCGTGACCGTGAGAAGTTGCTGCTGCGGTGTGCCGGCGTTGACGACCATCAGCATCCCATTGACGATCGCCGTCGCACTGGCCACCGTCACCGACGTGGCGCCGACGTCCGCCGCCTCGCTTAGCGTTGTCGTCGTGGTCCGCTGTCCGGTCACGAATGGCACGCCGCCGAACAGCGAGTTGTACGCGTCGAGGTAGACCACCGATGGCAAGATATCACGCTTGTGCGCGACTTCTGTGACAACCGCACCAACTTGCGCATCAACTTCATCAATGCGTGTGTTGATCTCTGTCATGTCATCGTCGACCTTGACGATGGCATGCTCAACGATGTCTGTCGTACGCGCATAAAGCGCCATCGCAGGTCCACCGTCCACGGACGTGTAGACCACATCGGTGTCGTCAGGATACAGGAAGAGCGGAATCTTACTCCACGCGTCACCAACAAGCGTGGACTCAGGAATCACCGAGCCGTCCAGCGCACGAACGTCCGCAGGAATCGTCAGTGCCTCGTCAGCGTATAGCGGGATGGAGTATCCCTGACCCTTGACGAGACCGGTACGCCGATTATAGAGAATGCGGCACGCCTCGTCGGGGCCAATCATACGTGATAGAGGATATTCACCACCAGCGGGAACGGTCATGATTCCTCTCCTTAGATGGCCAATGGTGTGAATGCGATGTAGTGCACCACGATACGCATTTGACCACCAGTAAAACTACCACCTTTAGCGGTGACAATGGCGTTCGTGTTCGTTAGGTAAAGACGTGGTGCGGTCTCTGTACCGTTTGCCGGCGTGAATGTTGATCCGACGGCCGTTGCGTCAACATCTGCATAACGAGTCAATGAGCCTGTCACACCTACTTGGAATCCTGTGGCGCCTGTAATCTCCTGTGTGACAATACCTTGCACGGTGAGTACCATGGCATTCGCCGGCAAGATGTTTGGCACGATGGTGGAGCCGCCAGAGAGGTTCCAGACTAGGTACTTTTGACGAATAGCAGACGATGCGCCGGCGAGTCGGCTGTTGACGATGTCGACGTAGTGAGTGTCAGAGATTGCGTTCGTGTACGTGTCGATCTGGCTATCAATGATCTTCGTACGCGCACCTGAACTTCCGGTCACAATGGACAACGTTTGATAGAGAGTCTTAAGTGTTGTGGACTCAAACGTTGTGACAACCGTGTCGTTCGTCTGGTGCATAAGAACGGTGTCAGGCGCGTATACGCGACGGAATGTCGCGCCGTTTCCGCTCAACAGAGGCGCCACGAGGTATGATGCTGCGTTACCTCCACTAGCCTGACGAATAAAGAGATCTTCAAACAGTAGACCATCAAGAGTGCCAAATGAACTTGGCGTATTGAGATGGTCATACATACGAATGGAGATCTCACCGCCTGAATTTCCAGCGGATGTCTGTGCTGAGTGGTCGATGACGCCGGATAGCCGAACGTTACGAATGACGATCGATGGGTCCCAGTTGTGCGTGTACTCCGGTGCCACCGCACTTACACCACTGATGATTCGAAAGCCACCGATCGTAGACGAAATCGTATTGGTGCTCTTCGTGTAGACGTTGATGTCGATGTCAGAGAATGTAGTCCCAGGGTCCACGCGAGACAAACTGATTCCGGCACACATGGTTGACGGTTGAAAAACGGTAGATCCCTTATCGATGGACTCTACCTTGAGGTTCTGGCAACCACGTGATGTACCCGTGCCTGTCTTGGCGTCTGAGATGATAAGTACTGTGTCTGCGACGTATTGATTCTTCCAGCGGGCGATGCCGGCGACGTCGATGCATCCTGCGAGGTATGCCGCGCGGTGGACGTCATCCGCGTCAATATCAAACCTAACACCTTCGGCGAGATACAACGCGATGGGGTAACCACAGAAGAACGTTCGTAGTGTGATGTCCATGTTCTTGCAGTTACCGAGAGTCTCATCAGTGTAATCGCCTGACTGCACACCATAACGAACATGTGACAATGTGCCACGAATGATCGCACCATCACAGTTGTTGACTAGACGAACGAAGAGCTCTCCGCGGTACCCCAAGTCTGTATTAGGATTGGCAAGCGCTTGTCCGCTATAGTTACCAACCTCAACACGAATGTTCTTACAGTTGTTGAAGAGGAACGTCGATGTGAACGCCGCCTGAAAGGCGTACGTTACGGTGTTGGTGATGCTCGCCTGTCCGGCGTCAATGAATACTCCGTTCACACCGGTAAATGATGCGAGAGAACCGCCCTGCGGAATGGTCACCGTGTAGTTGCCCGGTGGGAAGTAGATTCGACGTGCGCCTGTCGCGACAGCACGCTGCACCGATGCGGTGTCATCTGTGTCACCGGGTAGGCGAAACATCCGAACATTCGCTGTGTCATTCACCATTGCGGCGCGAACGCGATGACGTAGTGTGCCAAGTACGAAGTCATCTGTACCACTAGATGTAGCAACCGCTCCGGCTGAGTCACGACCAATCGCAACGCTTCCGGCACCAGTTACGACAACGCCGTTGCCCAGTGCGATACTTGCTGTCGCGCCGGCAGTTGCCTGCGCACCAAGTGCAACACTTCCTGTACCGGCGGCTAGTGCACGGTACCCAACGGTTGTGATCGCCGTAGATTGGGTTGCGTCAGCTTGGCCAGACTCATATCCAACGGACGTCTGTTGTGTCGCGGTTGTCGTCGCGTTTGCCGTAAAACCACCCGGAGCATACTGTGCACGATTGCCTATCGCGACATTAGATGAACCGGTCGTGATGCCAAACTGTGCCTGTCCGCCAACGCCGGTATTCGCACTACCGGTGGTGAGATTGTTGTGGACACTGGATCCGACGGCCGTGTTCAGGTTTGACGTAGTGAGTCTTACCTGCGTGTTATCGCCAATGGCAGTGTTGCCCTGGCCAGTCGTCAACGTGTTCTGTGCATTGCGACCAATTGCGACGTTACCCGCGGCACTGCCACTGATCACCGCCAACGTACCGGGACCAAGCGCGATGCTTGTGCCCTTCACAACGTCCGCAACGTTGACCTTACCGTCAAGTGCGTTCTGCACTGCCGTGGAGATTGGCTTAGCAAGATCAGATGTATTGTCGACATTGCTTAGACCAACATCACTCTTAGTGACATTGACGAATGTCTTATCCGATCCACGTAGGAATTGGTTCGCCAAGCCGGTCGGCAACGTATCTTGTTTATTTGCGAGTGCGGTTGAGAGAGTTGAGACATCGCCCTCGATAGCGTTAACATCGCTCTCGATCGCGCTAACGTTACTCTCGATCGTATTGACGTCATCAGACAGTGATGACACGCTATCTTCAAGCGTCACAACATCATTACGAAGTTGTGCGTATCCGGTAATCGGCGCGCTGAACTCAAGTTCAGTAAGTGTCTGCTGAATCTGATCGATGCGTGAGTCGTAACGCGCGTACAATGGGATGACCGGACCGTTGGTGCCGACACGTCCATAGACGACGTCGACATCTCCCGGTGGGTACTGGAATTGCGGGATCCGACTGTATCCATCTACCGTGACAGTAGAGTCGGTAATGGGTGAACCATCAATGTGTAGGACATCCGCCAGTGTGGTGAGTTCCGGGTCCGCGTACAGCGTGACCTTGCGGCCTTGCGCCTGAATGCGACCGTTACGTAGGTAGACGGTACGAAGGCCCTCGTCGGGGCCGACCAGACGAGCCACGTTGTCCTCCATTGAGGAAGATGCCTCCCGCTGGGATAACCCAGCGGGAGGCGTCCGACGTTACGACAGGAGGACGGCCCCGCATGTTGGGGTGGGTGGCGGTGCCGTTGTGATGTTGTGCAGGAAGTGTTCACCCGTCTGGATGGTGTTCGTACCCAGCCAGGTCGCCGCGCCTGATCGCTGAAGCCAGAACGGTCCGACGGCCTGTGTCTCCACCAACGTGGTGAACTGGAACGGACCGTTCTCGAAGGTGAAGTCCTGTACCTTCGCGTTGCCCGCGTTCATGAACGCCCAGTACACGTACCGTTGCTGACCGCTTGGGTCACACGCACCAGATCCGGTGATCGGCTGCCAAACCTCCAGTGAGTGACGAGCGGTCAGCTGTCCCTCACCGTAGGCGACACCGGTGCCGGTTGCGGCGCCAGTCGTGAGAAGTCGCTCACCGGTGATCACGACCAGCGCGTCCGGGTCGAGCACGCAGAAGTTCGTCGTGATGTCGACACGTGTCAACTCCGACGGGTCCTTCTGGTATACGCAGAGCGCGCCGTTCGCCTTCCGCTGGGTGTGCTCCTCACCGTCCTGGTACTGCGGTGATGGGTTGATCGAGATGAAGCCGTCGGTGACTACAACCGAACTGGAGGCACCCGTGATCGGGTTGCCGCAGATGTCCAGCTTGATCAGCCGGGCGACTCGAGCCTGAATCGGTGATACGCACTGTGCGACCACGTCTACTCCCTCCTAGGCCGCACCGGCAGGGCCGGTTGAGATGTTTACCGCGAGATGGCAGCAGTCCCAGCCCACGAGGTAGGTACGTTCTGCTAGTGCCGTCAGTGAGTTGTTGCTACGGTTCAGACCCGACGCCGGCGGCATCACCTGCACCGGACCGCGGTAGATCATCACCGCGCCGGTCGCGTACATCCACGTCTCATTGTCGGTGGATTGCCCAGCGGGACCGGTTCCAGAGTAGCCCGCGCCGAACACGATCATGTTGCCGCCGACCGTGCGATACCGGGTTCCGGTGGAATCGAGCTGGATGAGGTGAGCGTTCGCCATAGGCGCCAACAGGTTACGCGGTGCGTGAATCACGCCGACACCGTCGTAACAGTTCGCCAGCGCCTTCTCGAGCTCACCGAGTCCGGTAACGATGTCGATCGCGGTCCCGTCGCCGACAACATCTGCGGCGGTGCCGAGTGTGACGTTTGTTGTCGCCTCGACGTTGTCCGCATTGGAGGCTAGTCGAGGCCAAACGACCGGCTGCCCGCCGGCTGTTCCACTCCAGACCGCGTTCTCAACCTGCCACTGCTCTGACTGTGTGAACGTGTCATCAAGGAGTTCCTGGGCACGGTCCCAGAAACCCGGTGCGCTGCAATCGACCGCGCTATACACGGTGAAGGGCAGCGCACCCCGACGTCCGATGGCCGCGGTTGGAGACTTTTCTGAAGGCGCCGGTGCGCTTCCTGTCCCCGTGACAGCCCAACATTCGTCGTACGTCGTGCCGCCCTCCGCGCAGATCGACTCCCACGTGATGCCACTCTGCCAGTGAGGGTCATCAGGTTCGCGGATGTCAGTGCGGAGGGACGACAGCAGACCGTATGGGAGTGGGGTGAACAACGGTGACGAGACGATAGTCCGTGGTCTTGCCATCGTTGCTCACCCCTCCCATGAGATGCGGTTCACGCGCTTGTCGTCAAACCGACTGATCAGGCGACGTAGGAGCGAGTGAAGGTACCACCGGTCTGGCCACCGACGAACATCGGAACGCGGTAGAGCCGCGACTCGTGGCCGTACCGAGCGATCAGGTGGCACTCCTCGGTCCAGGCCGCGGTGTGGTCGTTGCTGGCGTTCAGGACCGAGTCCCGGACGACGCCCAGGTCGAGGGTCATGCCGTTACCGCGGACGAATGTACCGGCCGGGTAGATCATGAACTCGATCGTGGACGGCCACGCGGTGCGGGCGTTCGCGGTGTCGCGGCCGAAGTAGCCGGCGCCGCGGACCTGCCAGTCGGCGACCCACTGAACGCGGGTACGACGCGCGGTGAACAGCGCGTTGATCTCCGAGTCTGGCATCGAGAGGTACGCCATGTCGCCCGAACGACGCGACAGGTCGCTGCGGATGGCGTCCTTGCCCCAGCGTGGGAGCACGACCTCGAGGATGTCGTCGTCGCACATGCCGTAGCGGGTGCGGATGTCCTGCGCGGCGATGGAGACTGCGTCCGGCAGGTCGGCGGCGATGGAACCACCGGTGCCGGTCGGGAACACGATCGCGGCGCTGGACAGCGACACCATCTGCTGGATGTACCGCTGGTTCATCGCGTGGTAGTGCGCCGACATGAGCAGCGACAGATGGTTCCGTGTCGCCTCGGGGTACGCGTTGTCAGTCAGGTTACCGGCGGTGAGGCAGATGCCGTAGCACTCGAGCCGGCGATCGTCGAACGTTGGGCACATGACCCGAACGCACGGCTTGTCCGGCGAGCCGGTCGCCGCGGCGATGTCGTCGGCCTCGGTCCAGAGCCACGGGTTGGTGGCGTTGGTGAAGGTGCCGGTGAAGACGTCGGCCAACGACGGCGAGATCGGGAAGCTGATGCCGCCCCGGGTAACACCGAAGGTCGGCAGGTCGACCATGCCGTCCTCACAGGCGATGTTGAAGAAGTCATACCGGATCTCGGACGGTGCGCACCAGCCACCACCCGCGACCAGCGCCTCCTGCTTGTCCTCGGACCGGAGCTGCTTGACCATCGCCTCGAAGTCACGGAGCGAGGTGCCCTGGCCGTCGATCACGTGATCAAACTGGTTCTGGATCGTCGCGACGGTCAGGAACTGCGGGACACCGGCGGTGACGACCTGCGCCTTGGCGTGGTTCTGCACGGCGTCAACGAGCTCGTTGATGTCGTTGAAGCGTGCACCGGTCGGCAGGCCGTAGCGTGGCGCGGCGGCCGTGATGACCAGCTCGCTCTTAGAGTCGTTGTCTGGGATCACCGGCGCGTGCTCCTGAACCTGGGAGAGAGCAACCTGCTTGCCCTCGAACTGAGCGGGGAACTTCTTCTTGGCAACCGGTGCCTCGGCCTCGGCCTCGGCCTCATCATCATCGGCCGGAGGGACAACCTGCTTGCGAGCGGTCTCGACCTTCTCAGAGGCGGCAGCGACGCCCGCCTGGTTGGCGGCCATGATCGCCTTGGTGGTGTTGATCGCCGCGGTGACCTTCTCGATGCCGGCGGCCAGCTCCTCGAGCTGCGAGACGCCGTCCTCATCGATGTTCTCGTTAGCGGCCAGAGCGTCGAACTGTGCGAGCGCACGCGACGAGAGCGCGGTCAGCTCGTCCAGCGACAGGGATGTGAGATCTTCTGGAAAGACCACAGCCTCGTTCGCGTCCACGATTACCTCTTTTTCTCGGTGGACTAGTGTGACATTGAACGATTACGTGCGGCCCGATCAATACCATAACATGTGACACATCCCTGTGCAATGACACACAGGGATGTGACGGTTTAGACGTGATTAGCCTAGGTTGTTCGGATTGATGCCCTGGCGCCGTAGAAGAGCGTCGAGCTTCGCTTCCATGCGATCATCACTCTCACGTGACTGTGACGATCCCCAGAAGTAGAAGAGCGCCAGACCTGCGGCCTGCCAGATCAGTTGAAGAAACTCACTCTGCCAGTTCTCGAACGTTGCGGATAGGAATTGCGGCCAGAAGTCGCCCCAGGCGAATTCTTGTCCGTGCTCCTTTGCGTCGTTCGCGACCTCGATGGCCTGGAATGTGAACTGACCGATCCACGACAGTACGAAGAGCACACCGGTCACGAGCGCGAATGAGTACGCCCGTGACCAGTGCGGCTTGTGGAACGGCGACAGCTTCATCAGGCAGCGTTGTCCTGCGTGGTCTGAATCTCCTGCCGAGCGGCCGCGACACGAGCCTCTGCGGCGGCCTTCGCCTCCGCGATGTCTGGACGATCCGGTGCGATCGACCCGGCTGTGAGGTTCGCGGATGTCGTGGCGTTCATCAGTCGCTTCTTGCCGCAGTTGCAGCCCATATGTCCTCCTTCGTGCGGCCCGATGATGCTACCGTATCACGACTTCTTCTGCTTCGGGTTGAGGATCGGGCTCCGAGACTCGAGGAACCGCCGAGTCTTCTCTCGGGCGGCCTTCTGCTCCTCCGGGCTCATCTCCAGCATGTCAGTCCACTTCTTGGCGCCGCCGGTGGCCTTGTCGAGCGTGGCCGGCGAAGCTACACGCTTGTGGAAGACGTAGTTACCGTCAGAGTTCTTCTTCCGAACGATGACGCCGTTGCCGTCACTCTCGATCTCGTACTCACCGTCGCTTGACCGAGCGACGCCAGCCTCTGGGTGTGGAGACTTCCGGAGTCGATCGATCGCGTCAGCGGAGCTGACATTCTTGCCGATTGACGGGCGCTTGGTGCCGGTGGCGTCGTACTTGCCATCACGCTGGATGACGCGATCGGCGTCCGCGAGTGCCTGCTCCTTAGAGTCGAAACGTCGTGAGGTGACGCTCTTCTCGCCCTTACCGACGTAGTTGTGCTCCCACTTACCGCTGCCGTCTGATGCGGGCCGAACGAGGTGGTCACTCCCGGACGCCGGGTTGTGCTTCATGAACCCGCCGTCCTTGCGCTCCTTCCATCCATCAGGTCCGGCGCCGTCCATGCGGTTCTTTGCACTTCCACCGTCATTCTTACGTGTTGTCTCTGGTGCGGCCTTAGCGCGCTCCTTGGCGGCCTTCACGCGGTCAGCGATGGTGCCCCGCTTACCACCACCGCCAGGAGACGTCAACTTACCGTCCGGACCATACCGATGACCGTGAGTAGACTGGTTGTGGTTTCCGTGAAACGCGGAGACGCGCGCCTGAAGTGCAGCGATCTTCGCGACACGAACACGTGCTGCGACGGCGGCTGCCTTCATCTTTGGCGTGGGCTTCTGCTCGTCCTCGTCCATGTCCTCGTCCTCATCCTTGTCGTCGTCCTCGGTCTCCACGTCCGTGGTGTCGACCTCGTCCTCATCCTCGTCCTTTGGCTTGAGGAAGTGGACCGGTACAGACGCCGCGACAAGAGCACCCTCTGATGTTGTGACAGATGGCGCGGTGCGCGCCATGGGGAAACCTGGCACCGGAACCAGAAGAGCTGCGACGAACTCGCGCCAGCCCGGCTTGTCCAGATGCGCTCGCCAGTCACCGGACAGGCGGCTTGCCATGATCCGGCGGATCTGGTCAGGCGTAACGTCCGGCAGAAGAGCGCCTGCCATCCACACGCCGTGCCGGTTCTCACCCACGCGAACGGTCGCAACGATCGAGCAGGTGTTGTCGTAGTGCTCGGCTGCCTGCGCCGCCGTCAGGTGAGGCGAGGTGGATGCGTGGCCACAGTTCATGGTGATCGCGCCGGTGGAAACACGACCGCCGTCGGCGACGATGGTTTCTCCGCCCATGAACCGTGAGTAGTCGACCTTCCGCATTGGGACGCGGACATCCTTATTCTGGAAGGACCGGTGGCGCACGCCCAGCGGGGCGACGTAGCCGTAGATCCGACCCTCAGGCGTCACGGTGAGCGCACCGGTCGGTGTGACGTCCTTCGGCTCGTCGAACCACTCACGCGGTGGTGCGTCGGTGATGGTGATCGTGGTAGCCGCCGCGACGACTGCGTCGATCTTCTCGTTCACCATCCGCACCAGTTCACCGCCGGTGTCCTCGTCGTCCTGCTCAGGCTGGTCCGGCGCAGGATCGGTTGCCTTGTTGTCTTCAGACAGCGAGAGTCGCGCCTCGGTGAACGCCGGGATCTCCACGAGGGTGGTGGCGCGAATGCGACCCTTCTTGTACACGGTCAGCTCAGGCTGCATCCGTGCCATGTCGAAGATCGTCATCGCCGGACCGTCATCGTCTTCATCATCACCCACTGGACCGGCGACACTCTCTGGGTAGATGAGCTCGACGTCAGCGCCCTTCACCGAGTCGACATCGACCGAGTTACCGCGCATGTAGCCGTTTTTCATGCGTCGGTAGACCTCACGACCGTCCGGGTTACCGAGGTCGATGGTGCCGCTGCCCTTGATGAATGTCACGCCGGCGCGGCCGTCAGGAGAAGGCTCGCGCCAGATCTTCTCGATGTTACCGACCGCCACGGTGACATCGTTCTGTCCACCGTGAGCCGACTCCTTCTGCCAGCGGAGTGGCAGCGGAAGCTCATCCCAGGTCAGTGCGTTCGTCGCGAACATTCGACCGTCGCCGGACTCCACGCCTTCGACGGTTAGGATACCCTCCCAGCGGGCAGGCTTCTCCATCTCTGCCGCCACAGTTCGTGCTTTCGCTGCTCGGACGGCCGAGGAAGTCTTACGTACGACCTCCTCGTCCTCTTCGTCATCGTCGTCGTCGTCGGTCTCCGGCTCCTCTGTGACATCGGACTCGTCATCCTCGTCATCAACCGGAACGAACTTCACATTGTTGGGATCGAGAGGAGACGCCTTCTTTGCCTCGTCCTCATCGTCCTTCTTAGTCTTATTGCTTGCCGCGGTGATCACGACGTCTCCCCCTTCCGCGGCCCGATGCTGATCGTACAGCATCTTAGTGTCGGATGTTACTGTGTCACCCTCCATCTTACGGTTGCGGCGGTCTCCTGGCCACATACCGGTCGCCTGGTGGTGATATTCCGAGCAGAGTCCCTTTGGATCCTTGACGTACTTGGAGAGATACCGAACACAACGTGTCCAGTCGCCGTCTGTGTTCCACCGAATCTTTGCGGCGCCCTCACCGCGTAGCCAGTAGTTACGGAGATTGTGACCGGGACCGGGGCCAGAGTTGACGTCGCGCTCCTTTTCCCACTCCTCCGTTAGCGCTTGTAGGTCTACGAGGACGTTAGGAACGATCGGGACGCCGTTCTCATCGAGACCGAAGATCTCGTCGTTCATCACACCACCTCCATGGTTAGGAACGCCCGACCGTTCTTGTACTCCACGCCTGTGACTCGTAACTTACTACCACGCGCGAGTAGCAACTCGCTCTGCTCAGGATACATACTGACGTCAGCGATGTACGCAGCCTTCTTACCCTTTGGCACCTTAATCTTCATGTGAACGTCAGATAGTGGTCCGGGTAGATTTTGCTTGAAGTTCACTGACGTCGACAAGTACCCGAAGTCTGTGAAGTCTTGACCCTCAAGTGCCTTTAGCTCTTCGATGCTTGACACGCCGAATGCCGAGGGATGAATCTGACGAAACACGGTGATGTCACGCGGCTGGGCATACATCGCAGAGTCAATCGCCGGAATCGCTTCACCCAGATCAGTGCCGTTTTCGTCAAGGGTTCCCTTACGCGGCTTCTTACCCTTTGCCTTGCGAAGGGTTTCATTGAACGTCGTGGCGTCCATGGTGTAGCCGTACAACGCATTTCGTTGCAACTCATCCCATGACTTAACGTCTCGACGTTCCTTCGCCATCACATCCGGATCTGATCCACCTTCCGCCCAACCGTCTGGTGCGTCACTCTCTGGAAGATTTACTTGCTCATCTTCGGGCGTGCCAGGCTCGTCCGCCATTGGCTTAGTTGGCTCAACGTACGGCGGTGGTGCAGGCTTATCATATGGTGAGCCGTTCGGATGTGCTTCCTCTGGTTCAGTAAATTCGTAGTGCAGCCACTCCATTTCCTCCTGGAGCTTCTTCGCGCTCTTAATGTCGTCGTATCCATCGTCCTCCCCAAACCACGTGTTGTACTGTGGGTGATCCTTCGGGTACGCCGACTTCAGTGTCTCAGGTCGGGCAACGATTTTGCCCTTGTCGTTTTCGATCAGTACAAGTCGAGAGTGCGGCTTGCGCTCACCATTTCTGTCCACATACCGAATCGCGATGACCTTACCGAGGTAGTCTTTGCGATTCTTCCACAGTGATGCGGCGTCTGTTGGTTTCGGTAGCTTCTTAGCGGCACCACTACCCGGTGCATCAGTCCACTGACCTTCCGCATCACGTGGCTGCTTCGGATCGAACTTGAACGCACCGGCCGTGATCTCTTCCTCGTGATCCTCGCCCAGCGGAATGTCGTAGACATCATCGCCGAATGCGACACGGATCTTGTCGAAGGTGAGCGGTCCGGTCTTCTCGGTGAACGCCGATAGATCGGCGTCATCGGTGTACACGAGCGTCACGTGCGGAACGCGTGGCACGTGCTGTGCTGGGTACTCGATCTCTTCATCATCGAGAACCTCGAGGAGTGAGTCATGGAAGTCGGCGACATCATCACCGGAGATGCCCAGCACAACACACGAATCACGCTGCTTGCCGTCAGCCTTGACGAACCCCGGTGGGTTGAACATGTTCACGGAGAACGCCTCGCCGGCGACAGGATTCCACCGCTCCGCGAAGTCTGACACGACGTCAATGATGTACTGACGCTCATCGTCATCGTACTGGTCCGCATCACCGAGGTACACCTCGGTCATGTGCAGCTGGTCTGGCTCCTCGCCTCCGTCAACTGCCAGAGTGATCGCGTCCTCATCAGATGGAACAAGTGCGATCATTGCACCAGTGTGCTTCTCCGCTGCGGCGGTCAGATCAACCCGACCGGTGTTAAGTGGCAACTCTTTGGCAGATGGCTTACGTCCTGGCCTACGTCCTGATGCCGGACCTTTAGCCTTGCTTGGCTGCTTTGTCGCAGACTTGTTCTCTGATGAGCTTTCTGACGAACTTGGCTTACTCGTTGGCTTCTTCGCCGGCTTATTCGTTTCGTTCTGTAGGAACGGCTGAACCTTTGGTCGGTACCATCCCGGCTTCTCCTTCGCAAGCTCGTTGTACGCCTGCTCAGGCTTAAGACGTCGGTTTTCCTTCCAGTTCTTTCCGTCCCGCTTCTCAATGACGTATGTCTCGTTTTCCTTATCCCAGCGCATCCGTGTGTTGCCATCCTCGGACTCACCGATGATGTAACCGTCACGGTGCCCGCTGTTCACAGCGTCTGGACGAACTCGCCGTGCATTTTTGGCACGTTCAGCCTTGGCCTTCTCGGCGTCAGCTTTCTTCTTAGCAGCCTCTGCCTCACGCTTTTTCTTCTCGGCGGCCTTCTCGGCGTTTGACTTACCGCCGCCACCTCCACCGCCCTTACCGCCCTTGTCACTACTCACCCAGCCGCGTAGCTTGGCGAGCGCGGCCGAGGCACCCGGCTTCTTGTCGGCGTCGGCGACATACACGGCCGCGAGAAGACCTGCCTTCTGCGTGTCGCTTAGCTTGTTCCACTCAGCCTGGCTCATGGACTTGGCCTTCTCCCAGTCCATAGGCTCGGCGCCTTCGTCATCCTTCGTCCACATACCCAGCGGGTCACGCTTCTGGTCAGGCGAGTAAAAGGTGACGGTTGACGGCGCGCCGTGCCCACCGGCGAATGTCTTAGTCTGTGTCATCGCCATCATCCTCAGTGATGAATGGGTTAGGTGGTGGAAGTTGCGCCCCGTGTTGGTTCAGTGCTCTGATCAGTTGTGGAATCTGCTTGGTTGGCACCTTGTCGTCCGGACCTGGGTCACCCCAGTAGCCACGAGCCAACGCCGCACCGGTGGTAGTTAGCCACGTGCCATCTTCAGAGATGATCGCTGCGGCTCGACCGTGAGAGACGAGTAGCGCACCGTCATCGCGAACTGCTACGACCTTCACTTCTCGTCCTCACATTCCATCGTCTTACAGTGTTGACAGTACCATTTCTATGCGGTCGCATTCGCGACCTTTGCCTTCGACTTTTTCTCACCTTGAAGTGCAGGAAGTGCGTCATTGATCGCCTTCAGCTGCTTCTCATACTTGGCGAGGTCCTTCTTGTAGTAGTCATCACCGGCATACTTAGGATCTGCGAGCTTCTCCTTGAGCTTGGTGATTTCGCCCTCAATGAACGACTTGTCTTGACGCGCAATGCGAAGCGCGTTCTCGCGTTCCTCGTCAGTCCCGTTAGCCGCGGTCTTGAAGTTCAGCACTCGCCATGAAATGCCAGCATCATCGAGCTTCTGCTTAATCGCGGCGGTCGGATTGCTTGGAAAGACGATCTCTTCGATGTCATCGACGCTAACACCACCGTGAATCTGCGCCTCGGCGTACGCACCGGCACGGAACTCTTGGTTTTCACCGCTGCGGTCGAGCCCCTCGAGACCCTTACCCGTGATGCCGCCATAGCTGGCCTGGAACGAACGCCAGTCCGGGTTGTTGATCGGCGTCGGGATGGCTTGCTGCATGTTGTTCATCGAGTCACCGAACAGTGCGGTGGTGCGGTCGCGAACACTGTCCTTCAGCACGACCTGCACTTGTCCGTACTGTGAGAGTGCGTCGGTCGATGGATCGCCAAGCTGTGCAGAGCCGATCCCAGCGGGACGAATGCCATCCACGGCAACGTAACCGTAGATCGGACGCTTGTCGTCATTCTGACCCGGCTTGTCGTAGATACCGAAGAGCAGACGTTCGACGCTGGCACGCACGTCGAAGTCCTTCTTACCGCTTGACTTGTTCGTCTCGAACTGCGACTTGATGCGTCCGTCGTTGAGGATGTGTTCCACCGTCTTAGGCGACATACGGACGGCGACCTTCTTGCCTGCGAAGGCTTGCCGCATCCGCTGGGTGAGATCGGCCTTGACCGCAGGCGTCAGCGCACCAAGTCCGTTCTTCTTGGCGAACTCGGTGAACTTTGACTCAACGGACGCCTCGAGATGAAGCCGGCGACGAATGTTGTCGCGTACGTTGATATCCGGAAGTGCCGCCTGAAGTTCATTGAGAGCATCATCTAGGTCACTGTCCGGCGGTGCCTCGCTCGCAAGCTCAGCACGTGCGTCATTCAGAGCGTCCATCCACGCGCCGTATCCGGTGTACTTGTCCGGGTTCTCCTTGCGCAGCTGATCACCACGGGCCTCCACACGCTGATCATGGAGAACCTGTGCTAGGTATGCCGCACGAACCTTGTCGGTGACCGCCTTAGGTGCGCCCGCGTAGTCCTCGATGGTCGGGCCAGTGTACACGCCTGGCGTGTCATCATCCATCTCGATCGCAGGCGCATCGGCCTGCTTGGGGATCTCAGGCGTCTCGTCCTTGGCCGGTGTGTGTGCCTTCATCGTGATGAAGGCCTTGCCGTCCTTGATCTCGACATCGCTGATCGTGAACGTCGAGTCCCGTGCGATCAGGAACTCGTTCTGCTCTGGATACTCACTGACACCGGCGATGTACGCGCCTCGCGACCCCTTCGGCAGGTCGATCTTGATGTGAATCTGCGACGGATGCCGCTCATCGCCAACTGGCAGCGCGTCGAAGTTAGTGACCGACGTCGATAGGTACGCCTTGTCGTTCCACTCCTTGCCCACAAGATCCTTGAGTTCGTCAAGGCTGCTCACGCCGAAAGCGTTCTTGTTCGCGTGCCGGAACACAGTGAGATCGTTAGGCAGCTCGTACATTGCGTCGTCGATCAGACCCGACCACTCGGCGACATCCTCGGCGTCAGATGTGTGCGATAGGCCTTGACGAATCGCATTGTTGAGCATGTCAGAGTGCTGGGTGTAGCCATACAGCGCGGTTTCGCTCTCGCTTGACCAGTTTCCCAGCTTTTCATGCATCGCCGCGGCCTGCTCAGGCGTCAGAGTGTTGCCGTCCTCCCAGCCATCTGGCCACGACATCTTCTTAGGTGCAGGCTCATCCGGTGCATTCGGGTCAGTTAGCTTCCACTGACGCGATGGGTTGTTGAACTCCTTGGCGAACATCGCCTTGGTGGTCTCGTTTGTCCACTCCTGCCAACCACCACCGCTACGGATCTGCGTCTGGATCCACGGACCATCAGTAGTCTTGTTCTTCTTCTTGACGACCATACGTGCGTCTGACCCGAACATCTTGCCAGTAGCGATCACATCACCTGGCTTCCGATCGGTGAGGCTGTCCCACACCTCTTCAGCCGTGGCCGCGACAGTGTTACTCTTCGGCTCAAGCGTGTCGAGAGCGGCCGGATTAGGCACGACATCATCGCCATTGGCCATTTCTGGCTCTTCGACAGCGTCAGGCGCTTCAGGCAGTTCAGGCGCCGTTGGTTCCGTATCGGCCAGGTCAGGTTCGGGCGTCAGGGATGGGCTGGATGGCTCGGCTACCGTACCGGTTTGTCCAGATTCGTTCGGTTCGAACCACTTCTGGTCGACCTTCATGTCGTTGTAGGCCGCGCTCTTGGTAAGAGCCGCCTCCTCGACCCAATCGTCGTTCTTGTTCTGCTCGACGATGAACTTCTTGCGATCAGCATCCCAGCGCATCCGCTTAAGGCCGGACTTCGACTGCGCCACAGTCGCGCCGTTCGCATGCTTCTTGTAGATGATCGCCGGTGTGGCCTTCTTCGTGCCAGTGCCCAGCGTGGACGTACCACTCTTCCCGCCGGGTACGTTAAGATCGGGTGCGTTCACGCCCGGGAAGCCGTCAGTCCAGCGGCCGTCCTCATCGCGTGGCTGGTTCGGATTGAACTTGAACGCCTCAGCATCACGGATTAATGTCTCATAGAAAGGAGAAACACCGTGAGATGAGTCAAAGTCCAAAAAAGAGCTCGCCACGACGGTCTGGCCGGACAGCAGCGCACGTGCGTCCTGCTCGGTGAGCACGAGTGTGTCGAAGTCGACGTCGTCCTCGCGATACTCCAGCGGAGGCAAGCTGGTGTCGGGCTTCTCGCCGGTCGCGAGGAACACCTCAATCTCCAGCGGAGACATGCCCCGCTGGGCTTTCACCATCTCAAAGAGCGCGAAGCCGCCGTCTTCGTAGATGCCACCAGGTTGTGTCATTCGGCGGTCTCCTCACTCGGCTTAGGTACGATTCGGACACGAGCGATACTCTTCATGCCATAGCCCGGAATCATCTTCTTCTCAACGCTTACGACCCGGTAGTGCAGGTTTGCGGCGAGGAGCATCTCACGTTCACTCTGGCCAGCGCTGGAGAACGGTGCCAGCCAGGCCATCGGTGTTCCTGGCGGACACTCGAACTCGATCCACAACGGATAGCTGGAGAACGCCGGGGCGTGAACGCCGTTGCCGTCGGTGCCAACAGATGTCGCCGCGAATGCGTTGTTGCGCCATGTGGTGCCGACGAGCTTCTCGAGCTGCGCGTGATTCTTCGCGTTACCTAGACCGGCATAACCAACACCACGCACAAGAAGAACTGGGCGATCGACCGGTCGCATACCCAGCTGCGAGTTGACCAGGGCGTGCTGGTGGGTTGGTCCGAGTTTCGGCTGATTCGGCTTGAAGAGGTAGCCATTGATCGTCGTGTATGCGCCACCGGTCCACGTCGTCAGACCCTTCTTTTGGGTCGGCGTGATGTCTTCCGTCTTAGCCACCATCTCATTCCAGATCTTGGTGGCTTCACTGTTGCTTGAGATCCACTCGTACTTCAGCTTGTTGGATTCTTCAAACGACGGAATCTGACCGGGGTTCAGGTATGGGTCATACTTTGGCGTGAATTTTGGTGGCTCGGGAAGGCCGTTGACCTGATTCGGCTCGTTATTGATCCAGGCGACCGCTTCAGGCGTCTTAAGCCAGTCGGAGATCTTCTTGTAAAAGAGATTCTCGTTTGGCTTATTGACCTTCTTCGCACCTTCATCATCCACGATGTGGATGACCTGTGCGAGGCTGAGACCCTCTGCCTTGCTAACGGCAAGGAACGCGTCATACTGCGACGTGGGGTCAGAGCTGAGGTACGTGCCTGGGTGTGACTTGAACTGCTGGTAGACGTTTGTCTTCTTCGACTGCGGGATCGTTGAGATGTCGTTCCCGGTCGTGATGTCCGGGATCTCGACCTTCTTTTTGATCGGAGAAGAAGAAGACGATCCTGGCTTAGGCAGAACCTCCGGGTGCTTCCAGTTCTGCTTCATGTAGCTAGGCGTGGTCGCCTCTTGAAGCAGCTCGTGCAGCTTTGCCGCCGTTTGACCCGAGGAGTAGTAGTACGTCCAGCTCTTGGTGTTCGGTGACCACGACTCCGCGACGATGTAGTTCTGGCCCGTACCGGTGTCCGGGACAACCTTGAGTCGGATGTCACCCTTCTCGTTGATCGCCAGGATGTCGCCGGTCTTGAGCGACTGTAGGTACTTCCAGAGTGTGTTGGCGTCGGCGGTCTTAAAGTTAGGCGCCTGCGATGCTGTCGGCATGCTCGCAGTCGGGTTCAGTCCACCACTTTGTGCGATGATCTGGGCGCCCTTCTTTGTGGCTGCCCACTTGACCATCTTGTTCTCGTATGGGTTCGGCGTACTGGTCTTGAGCGAACCGTCCAGCGCCTTGAGAATGTCCATCGGGCTGTACTTCTCATAGCCCGGTGTCTTCTTGACGGTCTGGATCACTTCCCAGATTTTCTCTGGCTTTGACCAGTAACCGGTGTTGCCGTTCGCCTTTAGTGCTTCCTTGATGACCTTTAGATGACCCGCAGGGACCTTAACCGGGTCTGGTGTGGCGGAAACGGTCGGGGTAGGCGTCGTCGTGCCGCTGGGTGAGATCGCCGGCTCTGGTGTGGTCTTCAGAAGACCAGAGGTCTTCGGCACGATCCAGCCATCTTCCTGGATCAGATCATCAAGATCATCGACAACGCCAACGCCTGCGACATCGCCTGTCGCCGACACGTTGTACTTGATGAACTCGCCCGCGCCGGCGTACTTAACGATCTGGTTCGTCTGCTCGTTCGACATTACTGTCATGCCGTACTCGAGCTGATTCTTCTTGTTGACCAGATCGTCAACGTATGCGTAACCCACCGGCTCGCCTGGTGTGGAGTCAGACGAGATGGTCTGGATGACGCCGCCGTACTTTGCGTCATCGATCAACGAGAGCGGGATCTGCCAGTTCTCGGTGCGGAGCTTTCCGATCGTTGAGATCGGCGCCTTCGAGTCAACCGTCTCCCAGAAACCGCCGGTCAGCGCAGTGCTGTCCGGCGAGAACTTCTGGAAGTGAAACACACCGTTGAGGAAGATCACACGTTGTGTGCCGCCTGGCTTGACCGCGATGATCGAGAAGTCATTCAACTCACTGTCAACGATGAGCTTCTTGAAGACGCCAAGAGTCAGGTCTTCGGCGTTCACGGTAAGTGAAGGCACGTGCACCTTACCTGGCTTAGCGGTGAGAATGTCCTTCTCGCTACCGCTTGTCGGTGTGATGCCAGGCACTGAGACGTTGGTGTCGCCGTCAGCACCGACGTTGTTGTCGTACGCCTTGTTGGGCGGGTCCCACAAGATGCCGAATGTGGACTCTAGCTCTTCGTCCCACTCATCAAAGTTAGCGAATGACGAGAGTGGAACGCTCCACTTACCCTGACCGTGCTGCCACTCTTGATACGAGAGCTTCTTCTTGCCGTCGATCGTGATAGGCGTGAGCTGTGCGATCAGGCCATTCTTGTTCTTGCCGACAGCCACCGGCACGCCATCTGGCATATGTGGCAACATCGCGAAGAGAACGTTAGGCGTGAGTGTGCCGGTGCCGGGTGGGTTCGGCTTGGCGTTCGCCGTCGGTGGCATCGACACGTCCGCATCGGCGTCAGCCTCGGAGAAGTTGTTCCACTTAGCGAAGGCAGCCTGCGAGTTCGGATGTCCGTCGGCGACAGCCTTCTTCAGCGCCTTGTCGATCGCATCCCACTGGTGAGGCTTCAGGCTCTCCCACTCACCCAGCGTGAGACCGTTCGGTCCGGCGACGAGGTGAACGGCCTCACCCTTGGTGATGGTACCGAAGTTTGCCTCTTCTAGATAGAACTGCTTCTCGTGTGGGGAGACCGTCGGCAGTGATGATGCTGACGACGATGATCCGGCCGGTACGCCGGCCTTCTTCGCGACCTTTTTCGCGGCCTTCTTTACAGGTAGCGCCTGAACCTCCTCGCTCGGCTCGAGGAAGGTCCAGTCGCCGTAGTCATCAAGCAGCTGCTGTACCGGTGTGGGATCGTCCTCGTCGTCACTCTTAGCGTACGAGTTAACGATCTCCCACGAGAGCGGATCGCTGCTGTCGTCGTAGTCCTTCTTCGCGACGTGGATACCGTCGATGAACGAGCTGTAGATCAGAGCGAGGTCGCCGTCGTCGCTGACCGCAATGATCTCACCATTGGTGTAATCTTGCATGTCGAGCTTGTCTTCAACATCAGTCAAGCTGATGATCTTTGGTTGTGTTGGAGCAGACGGCGTGATAAGCGACTGATCGACACCACTCGGTGTGATGTCTGACTCGTATGGGTTAATCCACGTCTTGCTTGTGATTTCGTCGTCAGCGAGCAGTGACGTACCGACACCACCATACACGTTGTCAGAGTACGTCTTGATCGTGTAGTACTTGCCTTTGCCGTTGGACTGTTGGAGGGACATGCCTTCGTGGTTGCCGAAGTCGTCAAAGATGATCTTGTACTTACGATCAGATGACACCGCGACGGCATCACCGACACCGTATGTGCCGGCGTACATCTCCTCCATCATGTCTTGCCAGTAGCTTGGGTTTGTGACCTGGCCCGGTAGCGGTGATGGTGGCGGTGGGGTCGTGTCTGGCACGCTTGGCGTGTCGCTTGGTGTGCCGGTCTTCACCGGGTGCCAGACAGGCGCCGTGATGCCGTAGCCGTTACTTAGGACGTAGTCGACATCGTCCTCATTGTTGACGTACGCCGTGACGATGTTGCCGTTTGCTTGCTTCTGATGAAGTGCGTACGCACCCATCCCGTTGTTGGCCGACTCGAGGACGAACTTCCCATCGTCGGTGACCATCTTGGGGTAGTCACCCATGGCGAGGTAGAAGACCGCGCCGCTGCTTGTCGTCCCGGTCTTTGTGAGATCTGGCTCGTCATCGATTACGTCGGTGGCATCGACGTTAGGCGTGTCGTTTGCCGACGTGTCAGCGTCGAGTGGAGATGACGTCGGCGTCATCTCTGGTGTCATCTCCGGTGCCGGCTCATCGTCCTTCAGCGGTGGGTACTTTGCGAGGATGTACGCTCGACGTGTCTTAAGTGTGTCGGCGACACTCGAGTCGAGACCAGAGTCGGCGATGATCTTGTCGATGTCTGCGTCAGAGATCGCCTCAAGACGTGCGGCAGACTTGCGAATGTCCTGCTCGGTCATCGAGGCGAAGACCTTGGCGGACTGCGGATTCGTACCGTCACGAAGCGTGTCAAGCTCCGTTACGATGTCGCCGAACGCGGCGCCCTTAGGCGCACCCTGCGCACGGTAGAGGAGCGCGCCACCGACATCGATGCGGTACGGCTTACCGTCCTCACCCTCGACGATGTTGTCGTAGCCCATCCCGGCGACGTCCCAGTTGGCGAGCCACGCGTCGATGGCGAAGCCGGACTGGATCTCCTTGAGATACGCCTTGTCATGCAGCTTTCCGCCGAGGTTCGCCTTGGCACCTGGCACCATCTTCGTGCCGGTGTTGAGTCCGTTGCCTAGACCAGGCGCGTTGTTGCCCTTGACGACCTGTGGCACGGTGATGCCGGCTGCGTTGTAGAGGGCGGACGCCGCGACCTCATTGCTCGCGTGCTTGGCACTCTTAGGCTTCTTGATGTACCACTCATCGCCATTCGGCGCCTTGTACTTGCCGCCCGGATTCGAGCCAGCCTGTCCGCCGACCTGGGTGAACTTCGAGAAGTCCTCAGGCGCGTTAGTCTTAGCCGCTGCGGTAGCCTTTGGCTTCGGCGTCGATGGTGTCTGGGGAGGCTCTGAGGCCGTCTGAGTACCACCCGGGATCACCCAGCCGGAGCTACCCTTCAGGTTCTCATACGCAGCCTTCTTCGTCCACGTGTCCTCGGTCGTCCAGCTGTCGTCAGCAGCTGAGTAGTTCTGGTGCTGGAAGTTCTTGCCATCCCACGTGACACGCCAAAGACCATCGTCAGACTCGACAATCACCGTGCCGGGCGGGTGCTTACCCCAAATCACTCCGGTGGTGATCTTCGCGGGATCGCCCGGCTTACCCTTCAGACCCGCTGGGATCTTGGGGCTTGACGCCTCGGTCTTCGGTGCGCTTGGCACGTTAGCATCAGACGTCGCGTCAGGCCAGTAAGCAAACTTCCCCTGCGCCCACGATGCGCCTTGCTCGCCGTTGCTCACGGCTTGCTGCACGAGTGACTTCAGCTTGTCGTGCTCATACTGTGTGAGCTTGCCGGCGTCATCTGGGGTGATGTCATACGTGACCGCAACAACGGCGTCCACCGGGCTCATCTTGTCAACGTCACCGGTGGACGCATACTTGTTCTTAAACCCGTTCTTGACGGGTGACGTCTTGGTGTGAGGCGCGCTGGCTGCCGCAGCTTGCTCGATCATGTCAAGCTGCTTCTTCGCGGTGTCGTGCGTCACCGTGCCCTTGGGCAGCTTGTCGACCGAGTCCTTAATGTACTGCTTTTGCTCGGGCTTCAGCTTGTTCCACTGCTTGCTGTCAAGATTCCCGACGGCCTTCGTCACATCGATGATGTTCGGCTTGGCCTTCTTGAGGAAGTCGCTGACCGCGCCCTTCTCAATGAACTTACCGTCGGCGCCACGCGGGTGGTTCTCGGGCTTCCACTTCTTCTGCCCAGCTGCGACCACGGCCAGCTCCTCATCGGATACTGGCGTGATCATATCAAAGTCGTAGATTACAGAGCAACGGCAATTGATGATTTCGCCCGGATCGCCCAGCGGGTCACCGGGGAACCGCAGCTCTGTGCCACCCACACGGAACGGCTTGCCGATCTTGACCTTCTGACCGTCTGCACGACGATGAGAGTCACGTGTCCGAACGTCATTCGTGGCGAGCCAGATCTTGGTGGCGTTCGGGTCAACGAACAGCGCCTGGTCATATGCGCCGGCCTCCTGGGCCGCGTGAACCTCCGTACGCGCGATGGTCATGGACCGCGCCTCGGAGACCTGTGCCACGTTGCGAATCCGTGCCGCAATCTCGCTGACAGACTCGCCTGCTTGATTGCCCAGCGCGATCTGCGCCTGTACGTTCTTCCAGACATCGTCGCCGATGCCCGCCAGTCGATTACGCGCGACGTTCACGTGATGCTCGACGAGGTCGTCGCCGATCAGCAACTCCTCCGGTGCGTTCAGCTCGTTGGAGATAAGCCCGGCGGCGTCAAGGTACATGTCCTTGACGTAACCCAACACCTGCGTGTCGAGCGCGTGTTCCCACTGTGGAACGATCGGACGTGCCACGGCGAGCGTGACTGCGTTCTGTGTCGCCGCCTGCTCCTCCGCCTGTGCGGCGACGACGCGTGCGATTGCCCGGAAGATTCGCCGAATGAGAGCGGCTAGCCCACGGGCTCGGTCCTCGCGCTCATCGTCGGACCATCCAGAGACCCGTGGCATTACTACCTCCGACTAAATGTGATGGCCCGACGTGCTCGGCGACGCATACTGTGTGTGCGCTGAATGACTTCCGCGCGTCGCTGGTTGCTTGTGATGAGTGCACCGGGAGGAGGTGGAGCGATGCCTTGGGTGTCGGGAACTCCGCGACGTGTGTTCTGGCCGTTGTCGGCCGGTGGTGTCTCGTTTGGCCCGGAAGCCGGCGACCCTTCTTGGTCACCCACGGGGCCGCTGGCATCCTCAGGGCCGCCGGCTCCGGGAGTCATTCCTCCCATGGGAGGAGGTGGTGGCGCGATCTCGAGCCCGGTAAGCTCCTTCAGCGCCTGGAAAGCGGTGGTCGGATTGACCGCCAGCTTACGGAGGATCATCTCCTCAAGCTGGTCTTCATTCGGAGCGTCGGCCTCGTCAAAGCCGTTCTCACGCCGCACGGCCTCATCGCTGATGATCAACATGTCGTGCAGCGCACGTGCGGACTCTGACCGGTCTGGCCGCTGGGTGAGCTCGGACGTGTCGTACCACACGACGATGCGACTACCGTCGGACGTGCGTGTCTCTTCACCCATCGCCTTGAGCATCGGGTGAAGGTAGCCGACGGTTAGGCAGCGCGTCGCGATCTCAGCCTTCGGCGAGATGTGAATCTTGATCGCGTCCTCGGACAACTGCCAGCCGGACCAGTGGTTTACATCACCCATACCGGTGACGATCTCTGCCGGTAGGTTCAGTGTGGTGGCCAGTCGGCGAAGTGCCGCCTCGCGGTTCTCGAAGATCTTCTGATCAAGAGGCGTCGCGAATGTGAGGTGCTTGAACTTCTCAATGAACTCGGCTGGGATCTTGAGTGGCAACGGCGCCGCGGCGGCCGGTGATCCCGGGTTTTTGATCGCGTTGATCATTACGTCGATCAACTCGGCCATGAACGGATCCACGGCATCGGCGTACTGCGGGCTCGCCGGAAGCGTGACCTCGTCCGGAACCAGCAGGAGACCGTTCAGTGCCACGCGTGAGACAAGCGTCGCCACGATGTGGCGGTTGTACATGTCGATCTCACGCATGATCGGAAGGGCGGCCTTCGCCGGCGACATGGCGCGCCACGGGAAGTGCTCGTTGCGGTCCCAGATGCGACAGACGAGTGCCTCTTCTGGAAGCGGCACCCACACCGAGTCCTCGACCTGCATCTCCCACGAGCTGACGCCACCACGTCGGCCGAAGAACCGCCTACGGCGACGAAGCGTGTTGACTGGTTGAACCGTCCACACCCGGCCGTTGTCGTCGATCTCGGCATCGAGTAGCACGCCGGATTGCTCGTCAGCTTCGGTCACCTCACGGCCGACAAGGTACGCGTCTCCGGGGACCGATAGCTGGATACCCAGCGACCGCAGCAGTTGTGACTGACCGTCTGTGCCGCCGTTCAACTTCGCGACGAGCTCCGCGGCCGGACCCTTATCGATGATCTCTGGCTCGTCACCACCAGGAGTGATTTTCGCCGCGGTCAATCGAACGCGGGAGAGCGCCTCACCAAACCATTCCACACCGTAGTTGAACTCACCGAGGTTCTCATAGAACGCCCAGGCCTCATCCTGCCAGGACTCATACTGAAGTGGGCGCTGGATGTTGACGCTCGAGGTGAGTTGTGCGGCTGCGGTCAGCGCACTAGCACTATGAGGTGAGACACCGTGAGGTCGCAGTAGCGCGACGTTGTCACGGCGACGATCTCCCATGTTGGCCGTCCTCAGTCAGGTTCGCGCTGGGCGATAAGTCCGGTGCTCGTCGAGGCGGCCAACCCAACGAGAACCGCAAAGTACCACGGCTGGTTGCCCAGCGGGGTCAGGAAGTAGGCGCCTGTGGTCAGTCCGGCAGCTACCCAGACCGACGCGCACCAGTCGCACTCCCAGAGGTAGGCAAGTGACGCCATGAAGCCATTCGTCTTCTTACCGCCGATGGAGAGCGCCTTCTCCTCCGGAGTCTTAGCGTCTGCGAATCGGGCCCAGCGCTGGACGAATGCCTCACGTGGAACCGCCACCAGAGGAATGGAGTCACGTGTCACGATCCTCGTCACGCGGTGCGTGGCGAGGATCAACACGAGGACAAGCAACCAAAGTGGCACAGTGATACCGTACCACGCGGATGGGCAGTCTGTTATCTCCCTGCACATTCCTGCAGGTCAACACGGCTTCAGGGAGTTGTGAAATGTAGTCGTTGGGTGACAGATCGTATGCGTCTCGCTGTCCAGACGCCGAAGTCAAGTATGTTGTCACGCCACACTGGAATTGGGTGTGTAAACCCGTAGAAGATCTCGTGCCAGCATGAAGATGCAATCTTGTCACTGTCATAGTCGTAATATCTCATACGACTGACATTATCAAGATCTATGTTAAATCAATGTTAGTCTGGTGGCACGCGTGGGATTCGAACCCACACTACACGCCTTTTGAGAGCGCTGCCTCTACCGATTGGGCTACCGTGCCGTGAGAGTGGTCATGCCACTCTACAAGTCATGCGCCGTCCTCCGCGGTCGCATTCACTTCCTCGTTGATCTCCTCCTGCTGTGCGATCGCGTCGAGCTCGTCGTAGAGCTCGTCGATCATCCCGTGGAAGTCAGCCTTCGCGTTCTCAAGCGCGTCCACGATCTTGCCGTCCGGGTTACCTCGGAGTGCCTCGATGTGAACGGTGAGCAGCGATTCGATGCGGTCGTGCGCTCGCTGTCGTGTCATGTACATGTGCGCGAACAGGTCCTTGATCATTTTGTGTGCCTCCAACCTCCTTGGTTTCTTACCTATCTGAGTCTATTATATCACATAACGACCTCCCTGGTCAGAAACCAGGGAGGTTGTCATGTGATAATCGTGTCAGTTGTTCCGGTTGCGGTTCCGGCAGCGTCGGCGCGCGCCCCTGGTGGGTGCGTGGTCACACTGCGTGTGGTCAATGTGGCCGTTGGGCTTACGCGCGATCTTGGGTACGTCGACCGAGACCTCGTTGACGAGCGCCATCGTCTCGTCGTCAAGATCGTGCTGACCGCCCCATCGTGAGATGTCGTCCCCGGTGATCCCGAGGTTCGAGTCGATCAGGTCACGGAGCATCGGCTGACGCGGCACGTCAGTGGTGTCGGTGTCCCAGCGGGACGTACCGGCCTTCCGGCTCTTCTTCCGCGTCGTGCGCGGCTGCTGCCACGACCAGTAGTCGTTCTGGTGTCTCTTGGTCGACAGTGTGCTGAACACGGTGTACCACATCGACGTGTACGTGTTGTGGAGCTGCACGTCGCCGTACTTGTGCTCCGCCTGCTCCTTGAACTTGACGTAGTCGATGTCGAACGCGGCCTGCGCCAGCGCGCGCGCCCACTGCTCGTGCGTGCAGTACGCTCGGTACTCGTAGTCGGTGTGCGGCAGTCGGATCGTCGGGCCGAGCTCCGGCAGCAGCTCGTCCCGGAGACGCTCGAGATCGATCTTGCGTCGCGATCGGATCTGGAGGAGTCGGTCGTCACCCTCCGGTACGGTGTGCGGCGGCCGGAGAGCCGGCATGTACATTCCCATCGGCAGGCAAACCCACATAGTGTCCTCCTCAGACGAAGTCAGCGATGATGGTCTTGACCAGACGCCAGTAGTGGTACGCGAGGTACGAGATGGCTTCCTTCATGATCATCACTCCATCGCTTATCTATCAACTGCTTACGGTCTAATTTTATCCCATCATCTCACATCGTGCAACAAGATTGACGAGAAAATGCCGGGATATCTCGCGTGATTCTCTAATACAATGAGTGGTACATAAGAACTTGGGCGCCCACCCGGCGGTGGACGCCCAAGTCGTGTGGGGTCAGTTGTCGGTGTCGTCCATCGCCTCGGCGTCGGTGACGGTCGCCGGCTTGGGGACGTACAGGTTCGCGAAGATGGAGAAGGCTCGCATGTTGACGTAGCTCTTCATGCTGTCGGAGCTGATCCGGTTGCCGTCCTGCGTGCGATGCGCCCGACCCTTGGTCTCGAAGAGCTCGCCGGTGAACGTCTCGTCCTTGATGTCGTTCACCTTCGCCCAGACGGCGTTGACCTTGCCGACGTAGATCTTGAGCTCCGGGTCGGTGGTGTCCACCGCGGCCTCGAAGATGGGTCGGCCGCCCTTGAAGTAGCGGTACACGTCCCAGGTGCCTTCGGTGCCGTAGAACTTGAGGCCGCGCTTGGTGGTCGTGTGCATGTGAATCACTCCATCCATCGTTGGTGTTTCCCTACCTGTTTAATATATCTCATCACTGCACGGTCGAGCAACAAGATGTGAGAGAAACTTGCAAGATCTTTTAGACGCCGAAGGACGAGCCCCCAAGGGTGGCAGGGGCTCGTCCTTCGTGAGTGATTATCGCTTAGGGGTGATGTCCGGCACCTTCAGCTGAATGGGCTGGTCGGACTGGAGCCAGTTGTCCGTCTTAAGGGTGATCATGACACCGGTGACGGTCCAGCCGAAGACCGCGTCCTCGTTCTGGCCGTATGTGCCGTCGTCTCCGCCGCCCTGCACGACCTCCGGGCAGTACTCGGTCGAGTTGCCACACGCGTCGATGACCGCATCGGTGGGCAACATGGTCGACTCGGTCGACGTCAGCTTGCCCTTCATGACGAAGTAGGCATACGGCTCGCCGGTCATCGAGATGAGGTAGACGTACGAGATCTTGTTCGGGTCGTTGTTGCTGATCAGCCGGTCGTGCAGGTTCTTCCGGTCCAGCGGGTTGCGCAGCTTGTCCGCCGGGTAGGGCACCGCGGCCTCCTGCTGCTTGCTGGTCTGGTCACGGAGCGCGTCGGCTTTTGCCTGCGGGGTGTCCTTCGCAGGTCCGCTCGACGTGCAACCGGTGGCGCCGATGGCGAGAGTGGCGACGCTTACCAGCGCGCCGGCACGGAGAGTGGTCTTCTTCATCTCTTTAAGAGATCCCTTCAGCGGGTGGGGATAGGAGTGGGAGTGGTGTCGGGCTTGCAGTCGGTCTCGATGTCCTGACCGATCCGTGTCGGCAGCTCGATCGGCCGGAACTTCGCGGTCGTCGGTGCGGTCACCATCGCGTTGTACTCGCCGATGCGTCCGGTGCAAGACAGCATGAGACCCTGAAGGTTCGTGTCGTCCATCTCGCTGTTCGCGGTTGACGCCATCAGGTTGATCTTGTCATCGTCCGCGGTGATGCCCTCGTACAGCTGCCGGAAGCGGGTCTCCGCGCCCAGCCGGTTCTCGGCGGAGTTCACCTGGCGCGTCGCGTCACCCTTACCCTTGACGTCGGACGTGATGACCTTGAACGCCCAGGTACCGATGCCGATCACAGCGAAGAACACGAGGGTGACGAGGATCCATCCTGCGACACTCAGGCCGGCACGTCGTGCGACGAAATTCGCGTCCTGGATGTCACGACGAATGTCGTCGCGATTGCGGTAGCTACTCATGTGTCTCCTTTGTCTCCTTGTCGCTCGATTGTCACTGTATCTGGTCCTATCAACTGGATCTTGCCGGGCAATCCAGAAGATAGTGCTTGACCTCCATGAGGGCCAGTCTCGTCACGGTGATCTGACCCTCTTTGCGCAAGATCTGCCCCTTGCACGCCGGACACCACAGAACGGTCTCGTTACCGGACGCCTGTACGAGCGCGGCTGTGTGACGTCGTTCACGTCGATGACGTGTCGTACACTTCATTCGTCCTCGTCTCTTCGCGATGAGGTGAGGTTTACGCGCGAGAGAGGCGCCGAATTACTCGACGCCTCTCCCGTGAGCTGTTCACTTGTCCGCGGTGACCTTCGGGACGTACACCCGACCCATCAGGGTGTGGATACGCGGCACGACGTACGTGGCGATGCAGTTGAGGCAGACGCTCTTGGTCACACCGTTCTCATCGGCACTGACGGTGACGTGCGACAGGCCTGCGGTCACCTGCACGTTGTCCAGCGGGTGACCCACGCCGTTGATGCGGATCGGCAGCTTGGCGTCGATGTCGTTCGGCTTCTCCTCGACGTAGATCTCGAGCAGCGGGCGGTCACCGTCACCGGTGAAGTGGATCAGGTGGTCGTTACCGTTCTTGCCGACGTGCACGAGGTCCATGTTCATCACTCCAATCGCTTGATCGTTGATGCAGTAATCATATCACATATATGTGAGTGATGCAACAACTTCACTGCACGCGTTGTGCGGGAATGCAGTCACCGTCCAACCAGATGTTGTGCTCACGAATGCACGTCTCGGCGACACGGTTCTGCTGCTCGCGGATCTGGATCTCCTTCTCACGGTCCTCACCTGTCGCGTTAGAGATCAGAATGATGCCCGTGATGATGACACCCACGACACCAGTGATGCCGACGCCCCAGATGAACATCTGATGCCGACTTTCACGGCGAGCCGTGATCTGCCGTTCCATCTCTTGCTTTGCCCGTGCGTTGATCTCAGCGAGCTTGAGCTCGTGCGCTCGCTGCTTAGCGGCCTCTTCCATGATCTGCGTGTCACGGTCCATTGTCGTCATGTCGCTCCACGTCACTTGATCTTATAGAGAGCCGCCTGTGGGACTTGAACCCACGACTCCGGTATTACAAGTACCGTGCTCTGGCCAACTGAGCTAAGGCGGCAGTGGTACTGATCGTATCAGGATCCAAAGAGTCCCGGACCAGGCTTCTCACTTTCGTACATGTCGTCGTAGCCCTCCTTGTACGAGGTCTTCTTCTCGTCCTCGACGATGTCCTCCACCAGGCTCATGATCTTGTCTCCCAGCGGTCCTGACACCTTCTCGTCGAGCAACGCCTCGAGCTTCGCCCGGTTCTCGTCCTTCATTTGATCACCTTCTCTGCGATGACGTGTGCGTGATTAACACCACACCACGGGCACGTAGGTCGTTCAGTCGGGTCAAGATTCGCAGCACACGCAAGCATGTCAGCCACGCTGGGAATGAGATCGCGTAAGATCTCGGCAGCACGTCGCAGTTCAAGCGCCTGAGGGTCTGTGTACAACGATCTCACCCAATCACGTTCCACGTGCTGACCTGCTGGACGAGCTGGTACTTCATCTCGTACGACGTCTGACGTCGACGAGCGTTGGCGAGCGCCTTCTTGGCCTCGGCCAGGTTGGAGAACGAGTACTTGTACTTGCTGTCGCCGACGCCGTCCGTCCACACCGACCACCAGGACTCCCCGGTCTTGTGGTTGTGCATGCGCACCCGGTACTGGATGACGTAGCGAATCTTGACCGTGGCGGGCGGGAAGTTGTGAGAAGAGCAACCGTACTGGGAGGTCCAGAGCGCGCAGCAGGGCGAGTAGTTCATCTCTCATCACTCCATCAATCGTTGTTGAGATTATTTTATCACATTGCCCACACCAGAGCAACACTCCAGTGTGGGCAACGAGAAGATTTTTTCAGGACACGGCGTAGAAGTCCACGTCCGGGTCGACGTCCCGCAGATCGATCACACCGGGCGTCTCGTCGTAGTCGTCGTAGTTGGAGTCAACGGGCTGCCAGTCGACGTGGCCCACACGCACCTCGGCGATGGCGTCCTGACCGTGCCGGCGCAGTCGCACCTCGTACTCTCCGTCGACGTGCGCGCCCTGCGCGAAGACGGCACCTTCGGCGACGGCGTCACGCGCGGCGGAGAGCTCTTCCCAGGTGGTGAGCGGCTTGATCATGATCATCACTCCATTTCATCCATCGATTGCCTTACCAGTTCATTTTATCACATTGCCCACGGTGATGCAATCACCGCGGGCAATGTCACACACGCACGTTCAGTTGTCGCGGATCTCGGTACGAAGGTTGGCGGCCAACTCGCCGTTCTCCTCGTACCGGTCGATCAGCACCGCCAGTTCGGGGCGTGACCCGTGGAAGTCGACGAAGACGTTCCCGAACTCGTTGCGACTGCGTCCGACGGTGATCTTGAGACCGTCGACCCACTCGCAGACGGTGTCGGCGGGAAGCTGGTCGTCGACGAGGTACTTCGTCACGTCAAGCGAGATGATAGCCATAATCCATCACTCCATCGCTGGTGGTTGCCTACCGGTTCAATATATCACATTGCCCGCCACCATGCAACATAGTGACGAGCAATGTGCGCGAGATCGCGGACGGTAGCATTATCGGCGAATGGCCGTCAGAGCATCACCTGGATTGATGCCGGTCAGCAGGTTGGCGTTCCGCATCATGGATGCTGCCGAGGAGATACCGGGCGACGACTTGTGGGGCGTGTAGAACGCGAGAAGAAGAGCCTCCGCACGGTCCGGTGACACACGCAGGCGCTTAATGACCTGGTCCTTCTTCTCAACCTTGATCTTACCCCTTGAGTCCATGATCTCGTAGCGAGATGCCGTGAGCTCGTGAATCACGTCGTCATCCACCTCGCCGAGATCCCACAGACCTAGACGTGAGTTCTCCCGACCGACCATCCAGTAAATCTCAGCACGGCGATTGAGAAACTTGCCCTCGTTGCCCATGCTGGGCTTCTCGGCGAAGTTCACGCGAACAACTTCGGCGCCGTGTGTCGTATCCTTGCTCGTCGGGTTGTGTCGTGACGAAAGCTCACGGAGACGACCGCCGATCGCCCAGCCAATGCCGGTGACGTCGATCTTAACCCGCTTCACACCCCACTCGTTGATCTTCTCAACGAGTCGACCGATGGTTCGCATCGGGTCGGCGTCGGTGAACTGCGCCTCATGCCACGCGCGCATGCCACGCCGTGCGCGAATGACGGTACGGTCGCCACCGGCACCGACGTCAATCCCAGCCTCAACGTCATCGTCGGCGTCGACGGGAAGATCAAGTGATCGACAAGACATCGCCCAGTCGTGCCGGATGATGGCGTACGGATCACCTTGCTTCGGGAAGTCACCCTCACACTTTGACTGGAAAAGTGCGCTGTCCTCGCCCCACGCGGCCTTCCGCTCTTCGACCCAGCGGCGCGAGATGATGTTCTCGGACAGGCTCTTCGAGATCTTCTCGCCGGTGTACGCCGGTGAATGCCGGTAGCTGATCTGGATCACGTGCCACGACGGGTCGTTGTCGCAGACCTCCTGGAAGTGACCAGGACCGTCCGGGTTACCGATCGCGAGCTGACGCGCATACTGGTTCGACGCCAGCGACGAACCCTCATTCCACAGGTTCTCCGGGATACCGTACGCCTCGTCGTACACGACGAGTAGGTACTTAGCGTGCATACCTTGGAACGCCGCGCCCTGGTGGTCCGGTGGCTTACGACCGAGGGCGATTAGTTGTCGGCCGACGTACCATTCTCGTAGATTGCATTGCCCAACGAGCTTCAGCTTACTGTGAAGGCGGTTGATCTCAAACCAGAGGATGGCGTCGACCTGTGACGATGTCGGCGCGGTGGTGACCACACGTGCAAGACCTACCGGGTGAACGTCGATCCACCAGCACACAGCCACCGCAGAGATGAACGACTTGCCAGCCGAGTGACAGGACTTGACCGCCGTGTTGGAGTTCTCGACGAGTGAGTGCAAGATCTCTTTTTGCTTTGACCACAGCTCGAGACCGGCGCGCTCTTGTGCCCACGCGACCGGATCTCGCCGCCATTTCAGTTGTGGTGGATCGACGAGATCAGCCGCAGCTGCCCAGCGGGACTTCGTGCCGGCACTGCCGGGCAGGATGAGGTCCTTCTTCGTGGGCATGATCCATACAATAACAACACGAAGGACGACCCGTAGGTCGTCCAATCGTGTGAGTATGCGTGTCAGACGAGAGTGATCATCAGAACGAGAGTGATGACACCCGCCAGAATGGAGCTACGCCAGACAGGCGGAGTGGGCACGGACCAGTTCCGTGCGACAGCGGTCTCGCGAAGCGTGGTCATGACGATGTACATGACCAGACCGACGGCAAACGCGACAATGATTGCATTAAACATGATCATCACTCCATTCAGCTACGGCTACGAAGATTGTTGGCCTTCTTCGCCTTCTCCCACGCGACGGGGATGTCGTTCACGCGGCCGCCGAAGGCACCGAGGATGTCGACCTCGTTAACGAACTCGTCGTTCACAAGCCACGCGAGGAAGGTGTCGAGCGTCCAGTCGGGGTGAATGATGAGTGACTGGACCATCCTGTGGTGCAGTCCATTCACAAACGACGCCATCCAGTTGGGCGTGCGAGCAACGAACGGAACGTCCCGGAAGTCGTCAAGACCAGTGATCATCGTCTCATCCCTCGTCTCTCGATTGCCTTACTGGTCCATCATATCATAAGTCACATCACTGTGCAACAAGAAAGGCGCCCGAAGGCGCCCAATCTTGTGAGTGCGGTCAGCGTGTGGGCGTGAACGTGTCACCGTCGAGACGACCATACCCAAGCGGGATCACGCCTCGCCGCCCGTCTACTTCGTACCCGTACCACACGTCATCGCCAATCGGCACCGCGTGTGGGCCACGGTGCTGACTCGCACGACCGCAGTGTCCGTACCGCGAACGGCTTCGGCACGTCTTCATCGAACGACCTCCACGATCTGGTCGCGCTCGATCAACGTGTACGAGCCGTTGACGTGTGTGTCGTTCACGAGGTGGATCGAGTTCTTGAACTTACGCTTGACCGTGGCGGTGATCTCGTACGAGTTGTCGTTGTGCGCCACGGTGTAACGCACGTTGATCACGTCGCCAACGTTGATCTCGTCAAATGTGATCATCATCGCTCCGTTCAGGGGAGAGCCGGGACGTCGGTCGCGATGACGTTGTCCCAGTCGTAGTTGCTGATCGTCATCGTGTCGTCGGTGAAGGTGATCGTCAGTCGGATGTGCTTGCGGTCTCCGAGCACCGCGGTGATTCGGTCGGCGTTGCGGGAGATCCGCTCAGCGTTCTTCTTGCTGCCCGCGTTCTCGACCATCCACGACTGCTTGGTCAGATCAACCATGCCGTAAAAGGTGCCGTACTCGACGGTCCACGTTCCCCAGCTGTCAAACTCGATCTTAACCATTTCATCACTCCATCGATCGGCTGATACGTCAATCATATCACACTTATGTGGTTTGAGCAACAGAAAGGGCACCCCGAAGGGTGCCCAATCTACGTGAGTTGATCAGCTCTTGAACAGATCCGGGTCGATCTCGCGCCCGAACTCGTCCTGCGGCCACTTGTGATCGCCGGTCGGCCGAACTCGCATGGTGGTCTGCTCGTCGAGCGCCTCAGTGGCCTCAGCCTCGGTCAGGCCGTCGTTGTCGACGCCTTCGCGCACCGGGGAACCGACCTCGGCGACCGTCTCGTCCATCCAGAGGGCGTTCTTGAGCGCCTCCATCAGCTCGTCGAAGTCGGTGTTCTCCACCAGGGTCTTGATCGACCGAACGGCGATGTTCGCCTCGCCTGCCTCGAGCTTCTCGTTCTCGACGAGGGTGGCCAATCGGGCCGCGAGCACGTCCTGCACGTTCTGGAACATGCGATCACTCCATCTCTTGACTTGTCAACGAACTCCGTCGGCTACCTGCCGACGGATTAATCATACCACAGTTATGTGGCCCGAGCAACCACCAAACGTGGGTCCCTATCTCGTCCCTGTCACTCGTTCGTGACCGCCTGTGATAGGTTGACTGGAGCTGTTTGGGCGGTTTGAGGCTGCCGATGTCTGGATATCAATAGAGGCAAATCCTAAGGAGGACCCATCATGGCAGAGCGCGAGTTCGACCCCGGTCTTGACACGCCACGGTACAACGAGCCGGGCGCCGGGCAGCCGGTGCCAGGTTCGCCGGTGGACGAGGACGCTAAGATGCGCCAGCGGGTGAACGAAGAGCAGAACCGAATCAACGTCGAGTCGGCGCAGAACCCGGAGGACCCGTCGGCACGCATGAACGAGACCGAGAGCGTCCAGAGCGCCGCGGGCGAGAAGTCCACCACAACCACGACCAGGTCGTCGTCTAAGAAGGCTAAGGGCGACAGCTGATGACACAGCCACAGTCACAGCAGTCAGAGCAGGCACCACAGCAGTCGGATCCGAACCCAACGTCGGCAAATCTCGCCGAGTACGAGCGGCTCGCCACAGATCAGGACAAGACCACCACAAAGAAGAGTGGGACAACGAAGTCCACGAAGAGCGCCAACGACGAGCGCTGAACACGACGAAGGCGCCCAGTTTCTCCCGGCTGGGCGCCTTCGGTTTGCCTAGGACTCAGTCACCGATCGTGAGTCCCGGGAAGTAGTAGATCATATCGTACTTGCCCATCCCGTCGGACAGCAGGTTGTAGCCCATCTCGGACACGATCACCTTCTGGTCCTCGAGGTCGTCGGGCGAAAGCACCTCGGCGACGGCGATCATAAACTCGATGACTTCACCCACGTTAGCGCACACGATGCCGACGCATTCGTGACGCATTCCACGACCAACGTAGTTGCCACGAACCTCAAGCGGTACTTCAGTGTCGAGGTTGACGCTGTCCCGCAGGATCTCTTCGGCGTCCTTCAGTTGCTTACGAGTGATGATCTGCTTCATCTGTCATCTCCATGTGCGTGTACGATGAACGTCGGGATCTGCTTGAGCCCCGCGAGATAGGCGCCGTACATCCGGTGGGCGCCGGCGATCTGCCAGCCGGTATCGCCCACACAGACCACCGGTGGAAGCGCCCACGGGCCGAACTTACGGTATAGCTCCGCGTACCGCTCAGCCTTCTTGATCTCTCCGACCACGCTCAGGTCGAAGTACACATCCATCATCTCCACCGTGACGTTGAGCCACGATGGTAGCTGACGAAGATCAGGATCCTCGTCCCAGCCGTGAATGTCCTTGACCTGCACGATCAGTTGCCCGGCGTGTTGATGAGCTCGATGATCTCCTCGAGCTCCGCGATCTTAGCGTCCTGCTCCTCACGATTGCCGTACACGATGACGCCCTCACGCGCGCCGGCGAGTACCTCACGGAGCTCCTCCACGATGGTCACCCGCTGGGAGAGGGTGAGCCGTATCGCTTTCTCGTCCTTCTCGTCCATCTTGATCACTCCATCTCTTGACTGCCTACCTGTCTAATATATCCCATCACTGTGCGTGGTGCAACAAGAGCCGTGAGTCACACAACATCTGTGCAACTTGCTCGATGCAAACGTCTAGCATTGTTGCTGGTGAAAAAATCTTGAATACTAAAAAATCTTGATTCAAATTTCGGTGATTCAGCACGACTTTGTGTGACAACAGGTTTAATATGATCTCATCAGGTTCCAACGGGGAACCCAGGTTGAAGGAGACCAAGATGTCCACCAACGGAAACGGCAACGGCGCGAAGAAGACGACACCCAAGGGGAAGAAGGCCACGGAGCAGTCGCTCCGCGACCGGCGAGAGGCGCTGGGTCTGTCCCGTGCGCGAGTCGCCGACGAGGCCGGCGTTCCCGTCTCCCGGGTCTGGGCGGCGGAGCAGCCCGAGGCGGGGGTCACCGACGAGATCCGAGAGAGCATCGTCGCCGTGCTCAACGCGCACCGCAACGCCATCGCCAAGATGCCCCCTTTGGCATGATAGTTCGATGTAAACCCTGCACAGAGAGACGCCCGGCTGGTGATCAGCCGGGCGTTCTCTTATCCGATGAATGCCGTTGGATGTCCGCGGGACACCAGCTCGGCGTTTACCTCCACCAGCAGTGCCAGTGTCAACTGGCCCGCCTGACTAGGCGGCGCTTGGCCCTTCTGACCCAGCGTGTGGAAGGTACCGTCCACGATCGACTGCCCGACCTTCTCGAGCCCGTCGAGCAAGGAGTTCCGCGTGGTGAGTAGCGTCTCGTCGCTGTACTTCGTGAACATCATCACTCTCCTTCCAGTATGCGTGTCGTACCGCACGGAGCCAGCGATCAACACGCTCCTCGTCCGGCCGATCGCCCAGCGGGGTACGCGCCGCGTCGAACTTCTGCTCGAATCCCTTGATCATTTCTCGTGCTGCCGGAATGTCTCCGGCGGCGACACGCTCGCCAAACGCACGTGCGGTCATGATTGCGTCGGGATCCAGCCGGATCTCCAGTCGTCCTGTGCGGTACAGGTGGAGTCCCTGGTGGCACAGCCGGTATAGGTGCCGTGCGTGCTTTGCGGTACGCTTACGTAGGTCCGAACCGAACGTGCCGTCATCACGATTCTGAAGGCGCTTGAGCTGCTGGAATGCGTAACCCAGGTAGGCGTCACGCACACGATCAGCGGAGAGGAAGCACGAGCGAATGCTGCGTAACTCCTCGCCCCAGTCACTGGTCACCTCGATGAGCTCGTCCGGCAGCCACACGAGCTCCATCACCGTTGGGTTGCAGCCCAGCGCCAGCTTGCACCACTTCCGCGCCTCGTGGATCGTGAAGTCGTCCATGCCCGGACCCTGAACGGCGTGCGTCTCCTTTGGGAAGTGCAGTCCGTGAAACGCGCTGGTCGGCGCCACGAAGATCCCGAGTCGATCGATGTCAGATCCCGGTGCGGCGAGACCATACGCGGTTGAGCCGACGATGCCTGACAACAAGATCTCATGGCCGTGGAGTCTCATTCGCGCAATCCTCTCCCGTACACCGCGCTGATGCGCCGGTTGTCCAGTGCGTTCAGCATCGCCGTGACGCATGTCGTGCAGATCTTATCACGCCAGTGACGTGCGCTGTCCGCGTTGATCTGTACGGTGTGCACGCGGTCCGGATCCATCCCTTGGCCGCAGTTCTCACAGTTATTCTTCGTCATGCTTGCACGTCCATCTTCCCATGACAAAGCCGAGCAGTACAGACCCGGCCATCAGTACGTGAACTATGAAGATAAGTTTGCCGACGCCAATGAGATTATGAATCATCGGATGATTTCCACCACGCGCCGAGGACTACTCCAACGATACAACTCACCACGGTGACAGTGGACAACACGAGTACGACAAGAATCTCGTAGGGCACCGTTTACCTTTTCTCTTGTTATGGAGTTGTCAACGTTCAGAAGTCGCCGGGCGCGACCTGGAAGCAGGTCAGACCCAACTCGTCACGCCACATGTCCACGACCTGCTGCCGGTCATCGAAGACGCCGCGAATGTTGATCTTCGCGTGACGCAGGTTCTGCTCGAAGATCTCACGCTTGACGATGTTGTCCTTGCGCGTGTCGCCGGCCTTCCGCATGAGCAGGATGAAGTCATCCTCGCGCAGCGAAGTGTGCTCCAGGATGTACTTCCGCGTCGCGTCGTAGCACTCATTGGTGCGGCCTGAGCAGAAGATAATCTTCGCACCGGACGAGACCAGTCGTGTCAACACGTCGATGACTGGCTGATTCGGCACGTCCTCGTGAACGCGGCTCTCGTCGTACGGCGACCGACTAGTCATGTGGCACAGCGTGCCGTCGATGTCGAAGATGTAGGCGTCACCCCACGGCACGCCGGGCGGCACGTACGGTGCGAACTTCATGGCAGCAAAGTTCTTCGTGACGGGTTCGATGATCGGCAACGGGTACTTACGACCCTTGACGTACTTCTCGTACGACGTGCGGATCACGTCCTCACCGACGCAGTGACCACCGTCCTTCCCCCGCTGGGCGTCTCGCTCGATGCAGGTCTCGACCGGCACGTCGGTCATGTCCCATACGACGAAGTCAGCGCCAGACTTGACCGCCAGGTCACGCAGGTCACGGATCGTCCGGTTCGGCAGGTTCGTGTCGTCGGAGACCACGTCATTGCCCATCTTCAAGGCAGTCGTGATCATTTCGTTGCGCATCCTGACGATCAGCTTCTCGGTGTCTTGCCCAACCCAGAAGCCGTTGTGCACCATCTTCCGCAACTCGTCACGGTTAACACGTGCACGGTGCACCGGGTCCTCAGACACCCAAGCCAGAGCGCGTGTGGTTTTGCCACTACCTTGCAAACCGCGGATCGCGTACAATGTGGCCATCGCTTCCTCCCTCATCGCTCGATCGATGTGCAAGTTAATCATACCACATCGCCGGGGACTTTGGCTGTCCCCGGCGACGTGATATTTCGTCGTACTATGCTACGTCCTCGGACACACGCCGGAATGGCACGTCCACACCGGGGTAGACCTGCTTCCACACGAACGGCAGCAGTCGTGGGTCCTTGTCGTACGCCAGCATGATGGCGTGACCGAGGCTGCCGGCCTGCTTGGTGAGCTGGTAGAACTTCGCACGGTTGAACGGTCCGTCCTCACTGGCCATCGCGGCGTACGTGTGCATGTCGGTCTCGATCGAGCGCATGATCTTGCTCACGCTCTCCTCGATGTTCTTCACGGTGTTCTCGAACCACGTGTAGAACTCGTCCGGCATGCCGGCGAAGAACTTGGTCTTCCAGTCGTCGCCGACGGTCAGGATGTGTTCCGCGTCCTTCGGATCAATGCCGAGGTAACTACCCCAGTGGAGCGCACGCTTGATGATCGTGCCCTGGAGGTGCTTACACGCGTTGACCGCCATGTACTCCCAGACCCGGCGCGCGGACATCCCTGTGATGATGGCGTGGAGCGCGATGTAGTCGGACTGCTTGATCTTGACCCGGGCGCCGGTCCGTAGGTCGTGCACCACCAGGCCCTCCGCGTTGGGCCGTGGAGGAGCCTCCAGAGCCTCCCTGAACGTGTTGTACTCGAAGGTCTGTACGGTTGGGCCGGGCCACCGACTCCACGACGCAGCGTGGGGGATAGACCGGCCGCCGAGGTTGTCGACCGCAGTGATCAGAAACAGGTCGTCGGTGGTGCCGTAGTCCAGCACGATGCGGTTCGCCGGATAGACGATCTCGAAGAGAAACGTGAAGTCCGGCTCGGGAGCCCAGCGGGTACCGTACCGCTCGTTGAACAGCTTCGTGGCGTGGACCGCCTGCTCTGACGTGAACGAACCACGCGTGGCGATCGAGTAGCCGCTCTTCGTCAGACCCGGGGTCGGGTACAGGATGCCGAGCGAACCGTCCGCCTTGTCGGTCACGTGGACGAGCGAGTCGGGGTGCAGGATCGTCGAACCGGCCTGGCCATAGTTGAAGAACTTCCGGAACGGACGCGCGATGATCTCGCCGGTCACAGCATGCGTGATCAATCCACGGCACTGCTCGGTGACGTCGTTCCACACGTTCTCGTACTGAGTCGATGCCGTGTAGTTGTAGATCACATATGGTAGTGACGGGTGAGTTTGCGCCTTGACGTAACCACCGGAAAGCATCTGTGCGAGCAGACGCTCATCCATGATGTCGCTGACGTGCAGCATTGGGGTCCCCTTTCGCGCCGGGTCGCTCACCCAGCGTGTGGCTGTGCGCCACGTGTTACGTTGTCAGGTCAGTGAGAGCTACAGCGTGCCCTTGAGCAGCTTGTCGAGATCTTCGTCGAAGTCCATCGTCTCTTCACCATACGGCACGACGGTACGCATGCGCTTGACGAACTGTCGCACACGCAGTAGAGCAAGTTGTAGTGTCATGGTATCCTTGCCGTCGGTGAGCAGGATGTACGCGTACCTGTTGTCGTCGTGCCAAATGCGCACATCGCCTATGCCCGCGCTCCCCGTGTTTATCGCCGCGACCAAGAGATCACGTGCGAACACCCAGACGTTTGATGGGTCGTCCACGATCTTGATGGCGACTTCCCACGGCTTGGTGTGATCGTACGTAAGGGCGATGTTCACGATGGATCCCATCATGTGCTGCGAGACCACTTTTGCCATGAAGTCCATGTACACGTCAGACATCGTCATCACATCTCTCGTCGGTGTCGGCCAGCGCGGGATCCTTCAGTGGTCGTGGAAAGATCAGCGGTGGCAGTTCGGGCATGTCCAGGGGGTCTGTGGGAAACCACTCACCACGTTGTGTCGGGATGCTCGGTGTGGACGACGATGATGACGAAGACACTGCCGGCCACGATGAGGAGTCTTGCATCGCTTGTCCCTTCACTTGTAGCGATATCTTATCCCATATGAGACAGTTTGAGCAACAAGAAACACAAAAGACGCCCCCAAGTCTTATGACTTGAGGGCGCCTCTTTGTGAGACTTGTCGGTCACTCCAAGATGCTTGGCTCAACCTTTGGCTTCACTGGCGCGATGGTCTTCTTTGGCGCAGTTGTGCGAGCAACCATGCTTGGTGCGAGTGCACGGTTGAGCACGTTTTCTAGGATCTTGGATGTTACCGGGTCAACGGCGAGTGTTCCGTTGAATGTGATGGACGACGCGCTAAAGATGAACCCATCATTTGGTCGATTCATGAACACCATTGACGCGCCACCACCAGTGTTCGTGCCTTGTGCGATGATGTCAGTAGGTGCTGCCTCCCCGGCACCAGGTGGCAAACCAAGAATTGTGTCAACCTCCCAGCCACTTCCACCCATGTTGTATCCATCGTGACCGAACTCGTCACCAACGCTTAATCCGGTGCCATCGAGAATTCCATGAATATTTGTCACTACGTATGGTGCGAATGTGAACCAACTCGCATCGGTGTAGTTCACGCCGGTGAGCTGCGACGGTGGGATACCCAGTTCAACGAATGTGTCACGTCCACCCGTTGCCTTACGGAAGTTGATCTGGGAGAGGTCTGCACTGAATGACACCCGCTCATAGATGCCGTTACCGCCCGTGTAGACGAATCGACCACCACCGGCGATGTAATCCATCGCGTGTTGCCGCATGTCCTCAGTCCAGTACTCAGGATGACTACCCAAGATCATCGCGCTGTAGTCGGTCCAGTCGTTGATGAGATGAAGATCGGTGTCGTTGTAAACGTCGAACTCAAACGCGTGCTCAGTCATCCAGCGGGTCAGTAGTATGTCCGAGTAGAGCGTATGCTCCATGTTCCCGGTGACCTCAACGTTCATCTCGGTCGATGGCACACGTAGTGACAACGTCCGTACACCACTCATGTCCGAGCAGTATTGACTGTGCTGACCATAAGTGTTGTATGCGTGATAAGTGTTCGTCGGCAAGATGAGTGCGAATGGCTTCTTCGCACCAGATGGCTTAACGACGAATGGTACGTACCGACGCATGTTGTATGGACCTTCAAGACGCATCGCATAAAGTCCAGACGGGGTGTTCGTCGGGATCGTTACATCGATGGTGTCAGTCCAGTTACATCCAGTGTGTACGAACCCGTCGGGTAGAGACTGCACGCCACCATTCACAATGATCGGGTTAGCGACTGCGATTGGACCGGCGGTGCTAGGCGCGACGCGTACAAGCGTAGCGGTAAAAGTCTCAAATGAGCTTGACGTTGCGATGTGAACTGTCTCGCCCGCTGTGATGCTGGGCGTACGTGTATATCCTTGAAGAGCGGCCATCTTCTGGATGGTCCAACCAGAGCCTACCTGTACGCCTGAACCGCCGTTCGCCCAGGTACGTGACTGGTCGGCACCGACAGTGTCCCAGTTAAGAAGGCGGTATGCCATGAGACGTCCAGTCCATGCCATGGTGGATGCACTTGGCTTGACGCCGTACAGCGCGCCCTGTCCGGCGGCGATAAGACCGACGTACATCAGTTCGGTAAATCCGGTACCGATCTGATACCCAGATTCGGTCGTCCACGTGCTGCCGTTGTGTTTACGCCAGGTGATAGCGCCATATCTCACTGTGTACACAACGCCCGCGTCATCCGCGATCATCTGATACGTCTTGGTGTTGAATCCACTGAGCAGCGTGCCGCTGGCGTCGATCCACGTGCCAGTCACCGGATTGAACCGGTATGAGTACACATCACCACTTGCAGTGATGCCGTAAAAGTAGCCGTTAAAGCCGGCCATGCGCGGGTACTTGGCGAATCCGGTGCCAATCTGAACGCCGTTGCCACCGTTGGCCCACGAACCATCACCGGTGTCTAGGTTCGTGCAGATGTAGCGAAATCGTAAGAGCGTGCCGTTTGCCCGGAGGCAGTAGATCGAGCCATCCAGTCCACCAAACACATTAACGAACTGGTTGAAGCCGGTGCCGATGATGCGTCCTGAGCCAGTAGCCCACTCATTGGTTGCGGTCATCCATCCTACGTGACGATACCAGACCAGTGACCCATCGGTACGTACGCCATATATGATGCCGTTGCCACCGCCTACCACGAAGATGAAACGCTGCTGTGGATCAAAAGGGATCACGTTCAATGAACGCGATCCACGCGCCGGCTTGGGTTGTGGGCGTGCGAGTGCCTCACCCGAAATCAACGGAGAAGTTGCGGCGCCTGCGATAGTCGCAGCCTGGAGTAGTTTACGTCGGGACATGCGCATAGAGAGATCTCCTCATATCTCTAGTCGCTTAATGAGTGAACGTCGCTCACCGAGATTCGAACTCGGATTTCCGGAGTGTGTGTGCTCCGGTGTCCTACCAGTTGGACGATGAGCGGACCCTTACTTAGGCGGTGAACTCGACCTTGCTATTGTCACGACGACGACGCATGATGAGGATGAGCGCCAGACCGAACGCGACCAGCGCGGTACCGCCGAGCGTCGCCATGAGCGGCGTGTTGGCGCCACCACCCGGTCCGGTCACCGGCAGGCTGCCGGCGACGGGCGACTGCGACGGCGACACGCTGTGTGACGGCGACACGCTGTGCGACGGCGACGGCGACGCGGTGACGGTCTTCGTCGGAGTCGGGGTTGGGGTCGCGGTGGGAGTACCGGTCGGCTGGGTGTCCGGCTCCTCGCACTGCTCGCCGACCAGCTTGGCGGTCTGGAACTCCCAGCTGGTCTTCAGATCGTCCTTGAAGACGTACGCTGGACCGGCGGGCTCGGCCTTGACGATCGTGACCGGACCCTCGACCTTGCTGGCGTACTTGACCCCGTCCTGCTCCGGCAGGGTCACGACGCCCTCGATGTCACAGGTCGGCGCGGTGGTGAGCGTCGGCTCCTTGATGCCGTCGATGACGGTCGGTGTGGTGAAGGTGTACTTCTCACCCCGGAATGTCATGGACTTGATCACGCCGTCGCCCTTGACGCCCGAGCCGAGTGAGAAGCCGAACGACCGGATCCACCCCTGCCCGTTCAGGCTCTCGGACCACTCAGCGAGGGTGCCGAACCACTGAGAGCCGCTGCCACCTCCGGTGTGGGGAGCCTTGGCCTTGAGGTCCGCGCTGGCGCTGTTGGACAGCCACCAGTTGTTCCCGTAAACCGACTCGCCGACGAGAATGCCGTCCACACCGGTTCCACCCGGAATGTCCAGCACGAGCTGGAGACCAGGGGCCGGGTCGGAGCCGGTCCAGGCGATGGCGGGGGTACCGATGTTGGTCAGGTTGGTGCCTTCCGGGGCAGCCCGGTAGGCGGCGACCTTCGCGTCCGAGGAGTTGTCCTCGGTCCAGACGTGCAGACCCTCGGCGGTGATCTTCAGGTTCCCCTTGTCTCGGGTGTCGTTGGTGTCCCAGTTGCTGAGGTTGTAGCTGACGTCAGCCTGTGCTGGCATGGCGAATGCCATCGCCGCTGCCAGACCGAGCGCTACCGCGCCGATCAGTGTCTTCTTCATGGATCTCTTTCTTCTTGACGGATGATCAGGTTTTCGCGAGTTCGAACTTCGCCCCGGCCGTACGTCGCAACACGATTATGTCATCCAACGTAATCACGTGGATATCGCCGTCCATCTCAAGATTGGTGATCTTGGCGTTCTTGCCCTCCCAGACCACCTGCTGTGCGACCTTGAGCTGATCAACGCGTCGCCGGACCATGTCGTACCTCACTTATCTCTGATCTCTTACGAAATGGTACCATACCACATTTAGGTGAGACCGTAGCACTACTCACCTAGGATTTGCAAGATTTTCTCCAGATCGACCCGAGTATGGCACGGAAAACTGCCACCGCAGACGTTGCAGTAGTTCCCGAGGTCGTGATGCATGTCGATGAGGTGTCGCACGATGGCGATGATCTCCTCGGTCTCCATTTCCACACCAGTGACGTAAATTAGTCCATCCTGGAGCTCCTCACGGAGATCTTTCACCATCTTTCGACCGTTGCCGATCTGAACCCCGGTCTTGTAGTGCTGCACACCGAACATGTACCGCTCGTACAGCTGCTTAATCGCACGCTTCTGCACGTGCTCGCGGTCGTTAGGCGTCGGTTCAGGCTGCGCGCCATTCGTCTCTGTCATCGTGCTACGAACAGCTCAACAATCTTGTAGATGAAGACCAGGATGGCGATGAAGACGGCTACGGCCGGCCATGAGCTGCGACTCTGGCTCTTTCCCGTGGGAGAATGACCGTTTCTAGGTACTTGCGTGTTGGCTTCCGGCACTTCCCACAGCCCCAATCGTTCGTCTCGATGTTGATGCACGTGTACCCGTCCTGTCGTCCGTGGAGTGGACCGCACACGCAGTACGAGTCATCGTTCATGCGCGTACACTCTTACTCTTATTCTTGCTGGGACGACCCGGTCGTCGTGCGTATGGACGCTCGAGGCGTCGCCAACGAAACACTCGCGTCTGGCCGTCCCACTCGTACACACCGTGGATATCAGCTTCGACCTTGCCGTCCCACGATAGGCCTGCGGTGATCTTGATCCCCGCAAGAGGGCCGTCAACCGCACGCCCTACATTCTGCATCTTACCTCACTTGATCACGCCGGATTGCCAGATGATCGTACCACCGAGGCTTACGGCAATCATCACACAGATGAATGTAAACATCACGAGAAGGGGCCGAGTGCTCGCAGGACGGCGGTGACTGGCGACGAACCGGATGTTCTTCTGAGGAGTGTCCATTATCTCTTACTCTTGTTTTAGGTGTTTCGGAACGTAGTCATTGTAGTGCGTGCAGGTCGGCGGACACGCAACGATCTTCACGGTCTTGTCCTTGCTGGTGCAGCGACACGTGCGAATGACCACACCGTGCTTGCACTCAACACGAAAGTGAACGCTCATCCGCACTTACCTACCGAGATGCCACGAGTCTTTAGCCACGGAGCCGGGTTGACGAGTCGGTCGAAGAGACTACCGAGAGAGCGTGTCTTCGCGAGCCCAAGGTGCAGGTGGTTTCCCGTAGAGTTACCCGTCGACCCCACCAGAGCCACCGGTTCACCCGCGGATACCTTCTGTCCAGTACGCACCAGCAGTCGGGACGCGTGGCCGTACAGTGTCATTGACCCGTCGCCGTGATCAACCACGACGGAGTACCCAAGACCACTGTACCGCCACCCAGACTGCACCACCTTGCCGGCACCGACGGACTTGATCTGACGACCGGCCGGTGCGGCGAAGTCGATGCCCTTGTGCGTGCGTCCCCAGCGGGCGCCGTAGCACGATGTGATCTTAGCTCCACTCACCGGATTCACCCAGCGGGCAGCGGGCTTCTTCGACTTGGGCTTCGTCTTGGTCGCAGCCTTGCCCGTCTCCTTTGACGGAGCCTTGGTCTTCTCCCGGGTGTTGTCACGGGAGGCGGGCATCTCCGGCAGTGCGAGGAACAGCCGCTCGTTCAGATCTTCATCGCTTGGCTGGACGAATGTGCCGTACGTCGCGGCCGCGTCACGCGGCGTGTCGGTGTCGTATGAGACTGATGTGATTCCCAGGGCCACGACCATCGCGGCTGCGATCAACGACATCGGTCCTCGTCGTGATCGCCGTGGCATCCTATGACTTCTTATCACGCGACACTCGGTGCCCATGTCTTTCCATCGTTCCATGACGATATCGTGCGCCGCTGTGTCCTCGTTGATGTCTCGCATGATACGCCTCTCAAGTCAGACGGCAGTCCCATCCATTATCCATTTAGTCACATACGATCTAAAACCCTACCATAGGCGTCGTTCACGTGGACATCATCAGTCTGTGGGCGTGTCACCGCCGAGTGTGTTGAGCAGTGTCTTCCACTTCTCTGGATCGTTGAAGACGTACGCGTGAAGAATGTCGAGCGCATCCAGGACGTCGTTGAGTGCGATTGTGTGGTGTTCCTTCGCCTGCTCGAGAACACCGATCTTGACCGGGACAAGATGTCCGTGACGCTTCCCGATGATGAACGGTTTCCCGTCGCCTTCCTGCACGATGGCAACGAAGTTGCCGAGTAAGAGATCGGCCACCTTCAAGATCTTAAGCTCCGGGAACCGCCGCTTGATGTGCTTAATGAACTGGTCCCGCATCACGTCAAGTTCGTGCGTGTCCATTGTCTCTCCGTATGTGCGTATGTGGTTATGAAAGAGGGCGCCCACCCGAATCCCCGTGATCCGAGTGAGCGCCCTCACCCGGGGGCACCCTCACCTTGAGGGGACGCGAACCCCCGGAAGCTAGCCGATGACCTTCTTGATGGAACCCTTCGCCGGCGTGACTCGGTAGACCTCGTCAACGCCCAGTCCCATCCAGGAGACGAACTCATCCCACGTGACGCCCTGCGGCGAGCGGTCACCGGTGACGTACCACAGCTCGTTCGCGCGGACCGCGGAGTACGAGTACTTCGTGTCTGGGCTGTGTGGGAACGACTTCTGGAAGATCAACGTGGTGCCGTCCGTGAACGGGTCCTCGTCCGGGAACCGCTCCAGGTGCTTGAGCTGTGCCTCCCGTCGTGCCAGCTTGCCGGCCAGCGTGAGGATGGCCGTCTCGGCCTCCTTGGCCTCCCGCTGGAGACGCTGCTTGAGCGTCTCCTTCTTGGCGACGCCGTCGATCACGACCGGCTCACGCTTACGGTGCGGCAGGTCACTTGACCGCTGGGCGAGCTCACGCACGGTGAGACGAGTGACGTCTCGCATCGGCACCGAGTCGTCGTAGCCGCTGGTGACACCACCGCTGCGAAACAGCTGATCGAGCCAGGCGAAGTCGGTGACCTTCCAGTCCTCCGCGTCTGCTGCGCCTTGTGCCATTAGTGACCTCTTTTCTTGTACCCATTCGCGCGCATGCGCTCCTGGATGATCTCTTCCGGTGGGTAAAGCGCCTTCTTGAGCAGGATGGGCATGGGCATGTACGGCCCGTCGAGCAGGTCGAAGATCTGCGCACGGATCAGCTCCAGTGTGGCACGGAGGTGCGCCTCCTGGTACTCCAGTCCATCGATGAGTGCGTTCGTCGTGAACTGTGCGTCACGACTCATCTGCCCGAGAATCGACGCCATCAGTGGGCTGACGGGCGCGCACTCGTGCTGCTTCTGCTGCTCGTGCTCACTCATCAGAAGATCACCCCCGCGCAGCAGAGAATCAGAACGACGAGCACCGCGACACCGAGAATCTTGTACCACGCCATCTTGGCGGCGTGACCGCGGTGCTTGTTGATGTGATACTGCTGATCCAACGTGAGACGCGTGCGGCGGTTCGGTCGACGCGCCGCCTGTCGGTAGCTGGCCTTGAAGCTGTTGATGAACCCGCGTCGCGCGTGGTTCCTGTGAGCGCCCATCGTGTCATCACTCCATCCATCAACTGATAGATAGATCATATCATACTTACGAGCAATGTGCAACATACTTCGCTCACACCAACATGCCCTTCTTGACGTTCCACACCGGAATGGCAGTCTTCCAGTCGGCGCCCTTGAAGACCGTGACGGCGCCTTCCTGCTGTGCGAAGGAGATCGGATCACTGACCGAGGCCGGGATCGCGATGCGTCCCTTGCCCACCTTGAACATCGTGTATCGTTGAATGCCGAGATCACGAGCGGCCATCAGAACCAGTCCTTCCGCGTGCCGAGTGTGACCAGCGCGATCATGGCGAGCCAGATGGCGACCGAGGCCGCCCACCCAGAGGGTGTGTCGGGAAGCTGACCACCGCAGGTCCGAAGCAAAATCAGCGTCGTCATCATCCTCATCACTTCATCAATCCGTCGATGGATCTATCATATCACACTTATGTGATCAGAGCAACAGAAACAGGAGAGGCCGCCCACGTCGTTGTGAGCGGCCTCTCGCTATGTTCGGAATCGCTACGACTTACGGTCTGCAACGACCCCTCTGTGCTCCCGAGTGGTTTGCCCGTGAGGGCACCTTCCCGGTTGAGATAATCGTACCAAGATTTTGTACCCCGTTGTCTGGTTTCACCCAAGATTTTTTACGACAAGACGTACGTGTCCCCGTTCAGGGCGTCCGCGACCTCCTGGGCCAGTCGCGCATTCGTTCCGCAGTTCACCGACCACGTGTCGCCGAACGCGTGGGCGCTGGTGTCCTCGAGAACACCAGACACCGTGAGCGCGACGTCGGTCACCGAGAGCAGCGCCGAGTCACGACTTGTGTGGATGCTGAGCACGATGTCATCGGTGCACGACGCCCGTTCGATCGCGCCGGTCGGGTTGCTGACCGGCTCGTACGACGTGCAGCGGATCGACGTCGTGCGCTCGAGCGTCTCACGCAGCTGATCGGTCGTGGTGAACCGAGCGGGCATGGGTGTTGATGTGGTCGGTGTCCCGCTGGGTGTTGGTGTGGGCGCGTTGATGCGCTCCGCACACCCGGTGGCGATCATGAACACCCCCACGGCGAGCATGCCCTTGATGCGAATCTTGGTGATCTCTCTCATCGCTACTCTCTCCTCATTTCTAGCGGTACTGACGGCGGTACTGACGATCATCACGCCAATTACGATACCTCCGCCGAAGCTGGTATGCGAGCCACGTGATGCTCAGCTTATTAGCGTGGTACGGAAGTACAATGACGTTGCACTTACTGCACGGCCAGAACTTCCACTCCCACCATGGGTCATCCCAGTTGACGTCGATGTAACCGCCGTCGCAGCGCTTCCGCTTGGCGTACTTCATACCACCGCCGACCCACCCGGGACAGCGGTGGTACTTGTCGTAACAGGGACGGCTAAGACGCCTCATCTCTGCCTCACTTCGTCACTTCATTAAGAACGCCCAGCGGGACTCGAACCCACGTGTACGGTTTTGCAGACCGTTGCCTATCCACTCGGCCATGGGCGCAGGTGCCATCCTTTGTGTTCATGATGACGACAGGCGATGGCTTTCCTGTCCCACGTATGGCGCCTAGCGAACGAGATTCCTTTCAGTGAAGGTCGCCATACGAGGTCTCGTGTCTGCGGTTGTTCACCGCGACAAGTTGATTGTACGTTCGCATGTGTGCGCGCGTGACCGAGGTGTCCCTGGACAGCTTGATCAGCCTGTTCTCCCAGCGGAGCCATTGTTGCCACCGGCGCCTGATCTTACGACGACTGACCATGATCATCTCTCCGTCCGTACGCGTGGTGCTAGGAGTAGGCCGTCAGGGGATCGAACCCTGGTCCCCGGATTAAAAGTCCGGTGCTAAGCCACTCAGCTAACGGCCCGTAGTGCCTACTCGTTCTTGATCTTCTCGATGTACTCGTCGATGTTCCGGATGCGCTCAGCCTTCGCCACACGCCGACTGGAGAAGATCGTGACGAGCACGTACACAAGTGCTAGCGTGAATCCTACCAGGATCAAGATGGTCAGCCACGGGTTTTCCGTGATCATCATGAGGCATCAGACCCTTCAATGTTGTGTGATCAGTCGGAGAACTTCTCGTCGATCCGCTCGAAGATCGGGTCCTCGATGGACTTCATCCGAAAGTGATCGGTGATCGCCGCGTGTGCGATGTGTCGGTAGAAGTTGCCGACGATCTCCCACATCACACGTACACCTTCACCAGGTCGTATCGCTGAAGCGATCAGCGCATCGGAACGGTCTGCACGACCGCCTTGCCGGTGGCGTTCGCGAGGGCGATCGAGAACTTGCGAGTGTTCTCACCGCGGTGACCGTAGACCGGGATCCAGGTCTTGTCAGACCCGGCGGGGACGCAGCTGATGATCCACGCGCCGCTCAACTTGACGGCACCCCACTTGTCTCCGGTCTGCTCGGAGATCTGCCGCATGATGACGTCAGCGTGGATCTCCTTGAAACCCTTCATCCGATCAATGTCACCGTTGATGTTGATCGACCGCTCGCCGACCTTGACCTCGATCTTGTCGATGTCCTCGATCTTGGTGATGATGTCCATCGCTTCTCTCCATCGCTCGATCAATCAACCTTACCTGTTTATCATATCACGCTTATGTCCTGCGTGCAACAAGAAAGACGAGCAACGCCGGGCGTACAGACCTACGTTGCTCGTCTCTCTTGTGCGTGGTAGGAGGCCCGCCAGAATCGAACTGGAGACCCGCCCCGTCTCGAACCTCCTACCGTGGGCGCCCGGGGCTGCGTGTGACAGGACGGACTTGAACCGCCGACCTCCCGCCGAGTAGCTGCGGGTGCTCTGTCCACTGAGCTACTGCCACCACTCCTTGCTCAAGGGAGTGTCCTCGGTTACGACACGTGGAACAACACTTTCGGATTCGTCATGTTGCCCACTCGGGTGAGCGACCGGTCGCCCGAAGAGTGGAGCCCAGGGGACTTGAACCCCTAACCCCTTGGTTGCAAACCAAGTGCTCTGCCAGTTGAGCTAGGGCCCCTCGGAGAGGTGCCATCCCAGGTGTGGGGTGAGCGCCCACCCAAGCACCTCTCCTTGCGATGTCGCCGTTGCGTGTGCTGCCATCGCGTGGGAACCGGTGGACTTGAACCAACCGACCTCCGAGTTATCAGCTCGGTGCTCTAACCAACTGAGCTAGGCTCCCTTGGCGGACCGGAGCGGATACCCTTCCGCCCCGGTCCTCAACGTGTTTCGCCCATTTGTCAGCCAACACAGTCGAAGTGATTCAACTTAAAAGAACAGGCGCTTTGCCGCTAAGCTACCGGGCCACGGAGAGGCCCGAGCCAGATTTGAACTGGCGTCTCCTGTACTCGTTGGCACTTTCGGTAGAAGATGACTGACGGACGACGGGTTAAGCTTTGGGCGATAGCTTGATCTTCAATCCGGAGCAACGTGAAGCCGGTGCCTCTGCCATTTGGGCTACCGGGGCGCGGAGAGCCCCGGGGAGGGTTCGAACCTCCACTATGTCCTCTTCACTCTTTATGCCCGTATGAAATTCAGCTGTGACCTTCAGCTTATGCCCACCCAGCGGGCCACTACCCGCTGGGAACTTACTCGACGACGTCCGCGAAGACGAAGTCGAAGATCTTCTTGCCCGGCTTCGGGTCGACCGCGTCGATGGAGTTCGCCTCGGCGATCGCAACCTTCACCGCGTCCTGCAGCTTGCGAACTCGCTTGGTCAGCGTGTTCACGTCCTCCTGCCGCATGGCGCCCGAGTACCGGACCGTGGTCCAGTACCCCTGCACGACGTCCTCGTCGTACGGCTGCACCTGCGGCGGGTGCTTGTCGGTACCCGGGTGAAGCGTCAGGACCCGCTTCACCTTCTTGGTCTTGGTGGTGTCGACCGGGTCACTCTGCCAGCCCTCGGCGGCGTCCGGTGACCAGTTGAACTCCGGGTTCAGCACCGGGATCTTCTTGACGAAGGTCTCCAGGTCCTTGAGTTGCTTCTCCATCCAGAGCAGGTACGGGATCGGTGCGTCCTCGACGAGAATCTCACCGTCCACGACCACGTTGGCCGATGCTCGCATGTTCGAGAAGTCCCGCATCGCGGTGATGTCGAACAGCCGGACCTGCGACGGGATCATGCCGGCGATGACCTCGTTCGCCTTGAGCTGCACCTTCTGGTGCTCGGTCGGGTAGGTGACCGTGTCCTCGTCGTCCGCGGCGCGGTAGACCTTGCGCAGACCGGTGAGCAGCTGGGTCTTCATCAGGTCGTGGTGCGCCCGGGTGATCACCGCGTGGGCGTCGCTCGCCGTACCCTTCAACAGGGCAAGCGTCTGGTGCAACTTCATGCGAGGGACTCCTTGCGTCTCTTGTCGCTTCAACTTGACTGGTTGAACCGTACCATACGATACGAGTTCTGTAAAACGTGGGGCCGGCAGGACTTGAACCTACGACATCCTGTTTGTAAGACAGGCGCTCTCCCACTGAGCTACGTCCCCGTGCAGGCAGACGAGACGGTAATGTACTGCATTTCGTTTAAGACCGAGCACAGGCTAGCAGTGTGCAGGTCTCTCTGTCTGCCTACGTCGGGGTGACTGGACTTGAACCAGCGGCCTCCTGTTCCCAAAACAGGCGCGCTACCAACTGCGCCACACCCCGTCGGGCTTTCGCCCTTACTCGTACTCAAACCAGTCTACCATAGGAGTCTGGCGAAGTCGAGTGAGTTCCTTACGCTTCTGCGTGCGCGCCTTGCGGCGCTCATCCTTCTTCCACCAGCCGTCGCAGCAGTTGCTGTCATGACACGACGTCAACTTCTTCCACGGCCACTCGTTACCACGGTCGCGTGCCTTCGACGAGTACATCCGGATCCCAACCATCCGAAAGCGACGGTTGTACGGATCCTCGTACGCGACCTGGTATGGACGAGTCTTGTCCGTCTTGCTCATCATGGCCTCCCAGCAGGCCGCCCCGCCTTGGGGCTGTCACCTGTCTCGCATGATGATCACCTCCTAAGTATGTGGTGCGGTAGCTCCAGTTGTGCTGTGCTTCCCCGCAGGGGACGATCGCTATGTTGCCGTACCCGCTACCGCTCAAGCACGACTAAGGTCACGCCTAACACGACTGGCACAAGCAGAGGCATCCGGTCACACCCTCCGCAGGTGACATTACCACTGGGTCGGTCTTTCTCCACACGAGACTCAGCCGTGCAAGTAGTGTCCGTCAGTAGTCACGCGCTGAGGCACAAGGACTCGAACCTTGACGACGGGAACCAAAATCCCGCGGCCTGCCAATTAGCCGATGCCTCATCGTGATGAGGAGTTGCAGCTCCTCATCACATCCCTTACCATCCCCGCGTGAGACGGCGTTGGAAGCTGGGGTACCTAGACTTGAACTAGGAATCTCCGCATCCAGAGTGCGGCGGCTTGCCAATTCGCCCATACCCCATAGTCGAGGACGGAGAGCCACGATCACGTACATCCTACCTTGCGAGTAGGCGCTTATGGATCACGTCCTCTTCACCGGTGATTCAACCGTAACACGTGCCAGGTGATCGTCCAGCGGTGTGCGACGGCCAGGGACTCGGTGATCCACAACCCAAGGGTGAGCGACGGGGTTCGAACCCGCGAAACCTAGCACCACAAGCTAGTGCCTAATGCCATCCGGCTTCGCCCACCACAGCACGTCCGTACCGAGCCCAGGAACTCATAGGGTCGTGACGTGCACTCGGCGGCATTGGTGCGCGGATCGTGACTCCGCTTTCCACCGATGGCTGCGACGACTGGGATCGAACCAGTAACCACCCGATTAACAGTCGGGCGCTCTGCCAGTTGAGCTACGCCGCATCGTACTTGCGTGGGGCGGGTGGGATTTGAACCCACGCCACGGTTTCCCGCGTATCCAGCGAGGTAACGCGCTTCCCTGCCGGGGGATAAGGTTCCCTGTCCTGTGGTCTTCTACACCACTGGCCCGGTCCCGGTGCATCCGCAACTCTACTGGAATGTCCCGTCTTCGTTTTTACGGCGCTCTGTCCGAACCTGAGCTACCGCCCCGTGCCCTAGAAGTCACGATATCGAGAGTAATCGTGACCTAGGTGAAATCCGTTGTGAATCTTACACTCGTAGATGTGCATGAAGTGATCATTCCACGCTATGGCTTCGTATACGCCTCCTCTCGTGAAGAGAACACCGCCTTGGGTTTACCGTTTCGATTGAAACACCGTCGGTCAATGCATTTCATCACTTATCTCCTTTGCTTACGTGGGCCGCCTCGGGTTCGAACCGAGGACCCTCCGCTTAAGAGGCGGATGCTCTGCCAGCTGAGCTAGCGGCCCGTGCAGCGGTGCGGCAAGGTAGTGGTGTGCGTCCGTATTAACCGCATCTGTGTGACAAGCTGTGATCACCGCACAGTGACCACGGGCGCCATTGTTTCCCAACCAGTCACACAGATCTTTACCGCTGCGTGTTCTCCCATTTTGGCGGACACCTGATCAGAGTGTCCCAGGAGAACAGTGGGGACAAGAGGATTCGAACCTCCGACACCTGGATTCGTAATCCAGTGCTCTATCCGCTGAGCTATGTCCCCGGGTGGGGGTGCACCGCTTATGACGATGCTTACCCGTGTAAATTACCTCACACGCAGTGACTAGTATACGTGTAAGCTTTCCACTGGCTGCTCTCTTACGAGAACCCGAGTAGGCCCAGCGGGATTTGAACCCGCGATCTCCTGATTGAGAATCAGGTGTCCTAGACCAGCTAGACGATGAGCCCTTGTGTGTTGCTACTTGCTGTTCTTGATCTTGTTGACCGCTCGCTGGAGACCAGCCTCGGTCTTGTACTGCGACCGCTTCCACCCGCCGACGAACAGGTCACCGCGGATGAATTTGCCCGCCGTGTTGCGCCACACCCGCTGGGTGTAGGTGATGCCATCGTGCGTGAACTCGGTGTCAGTCTTCGTAGCGCTCGTTGTCTTCTTGATCTTGACTGTACGCTGAGGCATGTCAGCCAAGAAACTACCGAAACCCTCAATGTTCATCGATCATCCCTCCGTTGTACCGCGATGAGATAAATCTATCAGGACTTATCCCGGCGTGCAACAACGTTTTTGCGCGGTAGCGGTAGGATTCGAACCCACGGTGACTGTCGCCAGTCACGTCCGCTTTCAAGGCGGGTGCAATAGGCCACTCTGCCACGCTACCTAGCGTGAGAGACGACGCAACCCGGATACGGTCGTCATCACGGTTGACGGGCATAAGGGCTACGGTTGACTAGGCCGCATCCCCTGCGCCATCTCTCACGGATCCACACGACGCGCGGCCGCTTGTCGTGCTTCACGTGAGCCCACGGGGACTTGAACCCCGACTACCTGGGCGAAAACCAGGCGGTCTGCCATTAACCTATGAGCCCGTACTAAACGTGCTTCCATCGATCACGGCGTAAGATGTGATAAATTGTGCCACTACTTACACCGTATCGCTCAGCTAACACGCTAACTCGTTCTTGCGACGCACGAATAGCTAAGACATCAGACGCGGTAAGACGTGAGTTATGATGTTCTTCACCTTTCTGTACTTCGCCGTTACTCTTTGCACGATGGCACGTAGTGCACAAAGCTTGGCACTTTGCCAGTTCTTCTTCACGGCGTTGCTGTGACCATCCCCAAACGCCATGATGAATCTTCGTCGTAGGATCTTTATGGTCCAACTCAAGATCGTCCCACGAACCACATTGAGCACAAGGTCCATGCTCCGCGAACCAAGCGTCACGCCGCTTCTTACGCATTGCGACGTTGTATTCACTTTGCCGCTTCTTATCTTTGTACGGCACGTGGGCCTGAGAGGATTCGAACCTCCACTAACTAGTTCCTAAGACTAGTGCCTCTGCCATTGGGCTACAGACCCTTATTAAGTTGCGTGGGAGTGGATGGATTCGAACCACCGTTGGGATAAACCCGGCGGATTTACAGTCCGCTGCCATAGGCCACTAGGCGACACTCCCTGGGTGGCTGTCGTGGAGGTGCAGCTCCCACAGCCTGTGTTACCACCGATCGTTCCGTACGAATGCGAAATTCGCCTGGTCACGCACATCGTCAAGCTCCGCGCGGTCAAACCACCAACCACCGCGCCTCACGGCGACGCCCCGGCATGTGCCGACCTCGTCGCGGTTCCCTGCGTAAAGCATAAGTGGAGTAGACCGGAGAATCTTAGGACTACAGACCCGAAGTCCACGTCCGTCTCTCTGTTCGGTCTCTAACGGGCTACTCCATCTGTCCGGTGTTAGACCGTCTACGTAAGTTACCGGACTCGCGTTGTCGAGACGCATCCCTCGTTTCCTGGGGAGGAAACTGTGACGCCGTGAGGCGCCCATTGAGCGGCCAAGAGGAATTGAACCCCCATATCCCGGTTGGAAGCCGGGCGCATAACCATTCTGCCATGACCGCGTGGTGCTAGGGCGGTGCGCACAGCTTGATTCCGTACGCAGGCCTTGCTTGCCTTCTCACTTATCTCTGGTAGGAGATTGTGGTCTCCGACCCCTAGCGCGGATGAAGGGGAGTCGAACCCCAACGTAGCGCTGTGACGAGCGACTACGGACCTTCCACCCACCCTATGGTCGACGCGTCACCATCGCCATAGGACTGCGGTCCTGACGGGACTCGAACCCGCGGCCTCCGGATTGACAATCCGACGAGCACTCCAGCTGCTCCACAAGACCTTGTTAGATCGTCGCGGTTCACGTGGTTCGCCTGTCGGCTCACCAATCCCCCACGATCACTACCCGTCGGCAGCTTTTTATGACCGCTGCGCTAACGCCCGGGACGCAGGTCCGCCAGCGGCGCGCCTAGTTTGTGTGCGGGACGGTAAACCTTCACGTTTCCGCGAACGTCTCTCCGAATCCCTTCGGCAACCTGGCTTCGTGCTACAGCCTTCCACCAGGTTCCCGTCCCACTCACATTTTCGGCGCCGGGAGAACCGGTTCGCCAGATCCGGTCGTCGGGATTGGAGTCCGGCCCCGAGGGGCTCCTGCTCCGTTTACCCGATCGCCCGGTTCCGGTTCCCCGGTTTTCCCGATGAGACTACTATAACATAAGTATGTGAGCACGTGCAACAGGTTACCGCGAGATTCTCGCAAATCTTACAAGATCTTTTACGTGGCCTGTACGGAGAGCGTACCGGAGACCTTGATGCTGTCCGGCAATGACCCGGCGGGACGATCCTCCAGCGCCTTGAGACGAGCTTCTACCGGTCGCAGGTCGACGGGCTGAGCGGCGGGAGCCCAACGCTTGACCCACTGCACATCCAGGTAAATCATCTCGACCGGGCCGTACGTCTTACCGTCGACCTTGTTTCCGTTGTGCAGTTCAACCATGGCAGCCACGCCCGCGGCGGTCTTCGGACCGTAGGAGCCATCAACGGTGCCCACAAGCGCCTTGATTGTGGGAGTTAGATTTGATAGTCGGTACTGAAGATACCGAACGTGCGGGCCCTCATCACCGTATGATGCGAACAAGTCTTCCACCCCTCCCGTGGCGATGCCCGTTGACTGAAGATAACGCCGAAACAGTGACGTCTGGTCCCGGCCTGCCTTGATGGCGTCTCGAAAGAACGAGAAATGCGTGTGGGACAGGTGTGAGTTATCACCTGTGGTGCGTCGACCAAGCGCATCCCAGCGGCGCACTGTGCGTCCGTCCGGCGAGTAGATGATCTCACGGATGTCGCCGGTGTCGGGTGCCTTTCGTTGGCACTCGTTGACACACCAGACGGAGAAAGATCGTAGGTCGTGGGTGCGACCGTTTTTCACGATCTTAAACTGGCCCACATCCAGCGCCGCCGCATCTTGCGTTAGGCCGTTGCGATCACGTGATGATTCGTACACCGAGTAGTCGTTACTCGTCACACGATCAGACCCGCAGTGGTAACCGCCACGGTGATTGACATCACCGACGATTCCGACCTCCGCGGACTCTAGGTCCGCGTCACGGGTGGCGTTCTTGTCAATGTTCAGGTGAGTGAGTAGAAGATTGCGTACCGTCAGCAAGTTCTGCGGCGCGCGGGTCATAAGATCACCTAGCCCCCGAACAACTTTCGTGTTCGAGGGCTAGGGTACCACCTTTGTGATGTGATGTGGACGTGTCAGTACGTCGCCGGGTCCACACCACGGAACAGCCTACGCATCGCGTCTTCCGCCTCGGCCTGAGTGCTCCACGAACCAGAGAGTGCGACATCAGGGTCGCTTCCGGTGAAGCTCGCCATGATGACGAATTCGGACCCACTGGCCTCAACGTACACGCCGTTGATGTGGTCAGTGTTCAGGTAACCACCGTTGTGGTACTTGACGAACATGTTGACTCACTTTCTAATCCACCAGCCGCATGGGTACATGGACACACTGTGAAGAGATTCGATCTCCTTGTCGCGTGTGAACGTCGGGTCGTCGACGAGAAGCTTCTCGATGGCGTCCAGTGGTGAGCCAACGATGTCTTCTTCGGTCATCCAACGAACGATGCCGTCCTCAACGACGAGATGACAGCCAGGACTGACGAGCGGTGCGTACAGTGAGATCTCAGCCACCACGTGCTCGGTCGAGTGGTCAGAGTCAAGCACGACCATCGTACGACGATCACCGACCAAGTCTCTGACGTGCGCCGCGACGTTAAGATCCGCTGAGCTGCCGGTGATCCACGTGATTCGGTCTTCGTCACCTTGCGCTTCTTGCTGGCGTTCGATGTCAATGGTGATCACGTCCACGCCGAAGCTCGCGAACCAACGGGCGGATGCGCCACGCCACGTGCCACACTCTACGATGACATCCGGACGATCTGCGGTGATCACACGCTGGTAGCGGTCAAGATCCTGCTCGATCTTACACATAGCACTCTGAAACTGGAGTGGCACATGCTCAAGGCTCGCCGTGATGTCGATCAGTGGTGCTAGGTCCTGCATAAAAACACCTAGTCCTCGTGCGCCGAACGCTCGAGGACTAGGGTATCACTGATGTGGGAGAGAGTTACCGCTTCACGCGGTAGAGCACGATGCGCGTGGTGTACCGCGCCGTCTCGGCGAGCACGGTCCAGTCGTCCGCCTCGTTCTCCGGCAGACTGAACGTGATCATCGTGGGAAACTCCGCGTTCGTGTCGTGGTGAAGCGTACGCTCACCTTTCGTGATGAACACGGTGATCTCGCAGGTGTTGCTGCCCGTCCACACCTCGCAGTACTTCGTGTGCATGTCGATCTCGAAGATCTTGACGTCGTCGTGGTCAACGACCATGAGAACGTCCTGCTTCGTGAACCGAGCGTGACCTGGCGTAATCGTGAAGTCCATGGCATCTCCCTGTCTCTTCATCTCTCGATGATGCTATCATATCATACTTATGGCATCGTGTAACTAGTTCAACATGCTGTTCTCTTCGAACCAGCGGAGAGACGCCCAGCCGGTGAGGTTGTACCGACGCAGTGGGATGGGTGGCTGCCCGGTCATATTGAGCCGTCGTCCTCGGACCGGCGTCGCGACGTGCTCGAATGGCGACCAGTGAGGTGGCTGGGCGTTCCGCAGGCGCTCGTACAGCGCCAGATCCTTCGCCGGGTCACGACCTTGCACGCCCTGCGTGAGGTACGACACACCCGCGCATCGCGCCACCGAGATCTTCTTAAGATCCGACGGTTTCTGCGTGCGCCGATCTTGATCCACGATGTACGGCAGATGCCACTCTGCGTAATCGAGCTCGTTGGGTGTGCTCTCCTCGAGCGCCTGCTTGATCGCCAGAGCAAGCTCGTGCATCATTGGGTCAGAACCCTTACGGCCGTCATCGAGGAGCGCGAGACGCTGCTCTAGGAAATTGTCCCAGTCGGTCGCCGTGATGACCACTGTGTGCCACATGAACGGCTCGATGTACCGATTCACGATGGACTTGTGAACACCAAGTTCGACGAGACGACGTGCGCCGCGGAGTGCATCATCGCGCAGTTCGAGGATCACATCGATTGCGTCAGCGAGCTCATCACCCTCGAGCAAGTCACCGCCGGACATTCCCACGTGCTCACGACGAATCTCGACAGGCACGGCTGTGTCCTCCAGAACCTCCTGGAGGGTCTTCTTGACGGAACGCGCTCGACTACTCGCGGAGTTGCGACTGAAGGCGCGGTGTGTGTTCAGTTCGGCCAGAATGGGCCGCCAGAGAACACACTCGATCGTAGAGAGGCGGACCCCGTCCGGAGAGACGGAGTCCGCAATCATCTTGGCGCTAGTTTGCACTTGTCTCCTTCGTCGGTTCGGTACGTAGCTTACCAAGCAGCTCGTCGAGCTCCTCACCACTGGGCTTCATACTACGCGGCCAGAACCAGCCCTTCTGCTCGTGCCACCGGTCGTTCTCGTTGCGTGGCACCAGGTGGAAGTGAATGTGGTTCACCGTCTGCGTGGCGCACTCACCGCTGGACTGGATGAGATTCATGCCCGCGCAGTCGAGCGTGTCCTTGAGCCGCTGGGAAACGTCCTTCGCCAGCCACATCGCGTCGCTAAGGTCCTCCCAGCGGGCGTCGAACAGGTCAGCCACGTGGTTCTTCGGGATCACGAGCGTGTGTCCGAATGTGACCATTCCGAGCGGGAAGATCGCGATCGCGTGGTCGGTCTCCGCGACGATTCGCGCTGGCTCCTCCCGCTTGATGATGCGGCAGAAGATGCAGCCGTGTTGGTCACAGTTCGGGTCGTCGCAGATCAGGGGTGGGATGGACACGTCACTCCTTGTGTCGTTAGTGGAAGAGGCGCTTAGATGGGCCAGGCGCCGTACATCACGGCGGTGAAGAGTGTGCCGAGCACGATGCCCCGGTTCACCCGTTCGTCACCTCCATCAGCTTCGCCTTCGCGAAGATCCACTCGAGGGTGTCCGGGGAGTACGGCGCGGTGTTGATCACGACCTGCCCGTTGAAGTAGAAGACGAGCGGAACCGTGCCGAGCTGGGTGTGGACAATCCACTCCTCGCAGACGTTGTCCTTCCGGTGCAGCACGATGCCGGCGGGAACCTCGGCGATCGTGTCGCGGAGCTCCTGCGTGATGTGGTCGCAGATCTCGCACTGGAGGCGTGCCTGCATGGGCATGTTGCCGTTGGCGACCGGACAGTTGTCGTCGCCGTAGCAGCAGCCGTGTGTCGTGCAGCAGTGTGTGGTGTGAACTCCCACGTGGTCAACCGTCATACTCATCTCTTGTCCTCTCTGCACGGTCATCGCTCCATCAATTCATCGGTAGGTATATCGTAACAAAGATCTCACTTTGTGTAAACGGAAAACGCCCGAGGTTTCCCCCGGGCGTTCAGCCGTTGTGGGTGTGTCAATCCTCGAGGTTCGGGTCGTACGACACCCACTCCTGATCTTTCTCGTCCCAGACCTCGATGCCGCCGGCGTTCGCGTAGTCCGGCTTGATCTTGTGCTCATACTGGAACTCATCGTACGCGGCGAGGATGCCTTCCACGCGCGATGCCGTTCCGAGGTCGGGCACCTCCACGATGAAGGGCTCTCCGGGCACCTGTGGAATGTGCCACACACGCCATCGCTTATTGCTGGTCTTGTCACTCATCAATCGTGTCCCGTCGTCTCAACTCGTCGAGCATCTTGTACATCTCCTCGAAGACCGCGGTGGCGACCTCGGAGATGCCAGCCTCCCACAGGATCGTGCGGTTCGTCAACGTGCCGCACGCGCAGGTGACGTCGTAGGCCTCGACACCATACTTGCGGTTTGGATCGCCGAAGGTACCACCCCACTCTTCCCAGGTAACATCCTCGTTGACGTCACCCACGGAGACGATCACGCAGGCACGCAGGTGTTCACCGCCGCGGTAGTCCACCGGTCCGGAGAAGCGCGGGGGCTTCACGCCCGGTGCCCAACAGGGCTCACCACGCTCCAGGACGATCTTCTTGAGGATCTTCTCGTACTCCTTGCGAATGTTGTCGTCCATCACTTGTCCCTCCACGCCTCATCCGGGAGCTTGTCACCGAGGTCGTTCTTCCAGTCAAGAATGTCCTGCGGGATGTCCACGATCTGCGTCTCACGCGAGAGCGTGGTGGTGCCGTCGACGAGCGCGTCGAAGTAGAGATCCACGATCCGGCGGATCTCTGTGTCGGTGACCGTCGGAACGTGCTCGTTCAACTCCGCGGACTCTCGCTCGAAGTCGATGCACGCCGCGACGATGACCGCCTTGAGCGTGTCGGTGTCATCGAAGTCCCGAACTCGCGCGAGCTGTTCGTTCATTGCTACCTCACTGATCTCTTCATCTCTTCAACGGCGTTGAGACCATAGTATCATAAGTCTCATCACAGTGCAATAAGAAAGTGACCCGGCGCCTCCCCCTCCTGAGACGCCGGGTCACGCACCACCCCTCTACTGCGTAGCTTAGCTCAGTAGAAGCAGCTTCGTACCCGCGACGAGCTTGCGGTTGATGGACGTGGACTGCACGAACACCCGGTACTTGGGATTGGTGTCCGGCTTGACCCGCATCTCCCGGTCGGACGGCAGTCCCAGCAGGTCACGCGCGTGCTGACCGTGGTACACCACGCCCGACTTCCGGTCACGGACGAGGACCGCCTTCTGGGGCTGGATCTTCTCTGGCTTCATCAGCTCGTAGTATGCGGTGCCCGTAACGTACGGTCGGCCGGTCTTGTCCTCAACGAAGTCCTTGATGGCCTCACCGTCGTTCGCGGCGAGTACCGCCAGAACCTCGTACTTGTCCTTCGGGAGGCGCTTGAGACCGGCCTGTCGGACCGCTCCGAGGTTCAGGTCGGCGGCACTCATCTTGGCGAACATGGTCTTGGACCCACGGATGCCGAGGGAGCGGTTCGTCATGTACGTGTCGGTCGCCTCGGTGATCATCTTGCCGACCTCGAGGACGCCGTCCTTCGACGTGGTGTCCCAGATCTGGATGTTGTCCGCGGGGAAGCCGAACGACTGGGCGTCGAGCACGCCCGCCCGGTCCGGGACGAGGCACGCGACGGTCCAGTTCTCCGCGAGGTTGGTCAGCCGATCGGCGAGCTGCTGCTTGATCTGGTTCTCGGTGTACCTCGCCGGCTCGCTGACGTAGCGAACCCGCTTACCGGTGCCGCCGAACACCGTGCTCCAGCGGGACACGTTCTCCTGGCCGTCGGTGATGACGAACGTCAGGAAGGCGTGGTCGCCGTACATCTGGGCCGTCTTCTCGAGGTCGTCCAGCGACTTCATCGTCGCGGCGATCAGCGCCGTGTTGCCGTCGATCTCGTAGAGATCCTTGATTGACGGGAGACGCATGACGTCCTTGTCGAAGACGAGCACGCGGTAGTCGTCACCGAACGTGTACACGGTGACCCGGGTCTCCTGGTCGAGCTCCTGCGACGTCTTCGCCAGGTGCTTGATGAGGCCGTCGGTGACCGCGATGACCGCATCACGGTGCCGGCGCATCGAGACGGACGCGTCGAGCACGAGCGCGACGTGGTTGATCTTACTCTGGGCGAGTTGCCTGGCAATGGAAGTCACTTGAGCACCCTTCCGAGGGGAAAACCCATCTTCTCAAGACTGTACGTGGAGATCTCTTCATCGGTGGTCTTGTTCAGTACGTTGATCAGCGCGCGTAGGCGCGGCGGCAACTTGATATCGAATGCGCCCATCACGTCACCTCACTTGTCACTTGATCTCTGAGACGATTTTATCAGGACGGTGTGGCGCAGCACCCATCACAGCCATGCACACCGATGTCCAGCCCTTTGCGAATGCGGTAGTCGTCCGGGTCCGGATGCCCGATCCCATGTGGGCACATCCGCTCCATGATGCCACGGTCCCACCGCCAGTTCAGCGGCCAGGTGACCATGTGGTGACCCGTCTGGTTGTGGATCGTGCAGATGTCGCCGTTGCACTTCCTTGGGCCGTGCGTCCGCAGTGTGGTGCCGCTGAGGAGCTGGATGACGTCGTAGTCCTCACCCAGGACGCCGTCACTCTCCATCATGCCGCCTCTCTCGTCTCTTGACGGCGTTCCTCTGCCAGCCACTCTCCTTCAGCAGCTCACGTGGAACGTTCCGTGCCTCGTCGTGCAGCTTTTCGTTGTGAAAGCCGTCGGTCTCATGGCACACCGGGCACATGCTCGCCACGTCAGCCTCCTGGCGGTTGCGGTTACTTCGCGAGACGCCGCGTCTCGTGGTCCTGGGTGATTCGCGCGATGTGCGCCACCTTCGCGTGCAGTTCGTCGATCGCACGCGTCGTCGCCGCGGGGATCGACTGTCCCGGGCTGTACGAGTTCGCGTTCTCCACTGTGACGACCGAGTAGTCGGCGATCTTCTCCGCACCACCAACACGCGACGCAGACACGTTCCGAATTCGGATCGTGAGCTCGGCCTCGATCTCGTAGTCCTGCATGATCGGCATGCTTATCTCCTTCTCACTCGATACATCTTACGAATGCGGTGGATGCCACGATACCTGCGGATCTCGCTCAGGTAGCGATCTACCGCCGCTCGCACCGTTTTCTCCCAGCGGGCGCGCTCCTCCGGGCTCAACCGACTGAGCATGTCCGCCCGGATCTCTGCCCACGTACGCGTGGTCACCGCTTCCTCGCGCGGTACATCTCACGGAGCCGCCGGATCTTCGGATCACGGCTCTGGCAGGGACACCCGACGGGACCCGCGCTGCCGTACTCGTAACCGCACCGCGCGCAACAGAAGATCGCGCAGTTGTCGGCGCGGCAGCTCTTCACGACGGTGGCGTACGTCCAGCCGGTGATCAGGGTGTGGCACTTATCGCAGTGGTAGGGCGGAATCGGCGTGGGATCGTCCTCCTCACCGATCCACAACTCGTCCATGATCGTGAGCGCCGGCGTGGCGCCATCAAGCTGCTCCGATTGTGACGCGTCGTCTAGCCGGTCACCATCCGCCATCATCCTGCCTCCTCGCCTCGGCGATGTCTACGAGCCGTCGGAGAACGTCGATCGGGACTAGCGGGGAGCCGGCCGTGGTGATCTCCACGTACCCCCGGTGAATCGTGAAGTCTACGGTGCCCGGGTCATCGACGTCAGGCGGCTCGGTGTAGCTCCACCGGTCGTCACCGTTCTCGTTGAACGCCGGCCGAGCGGGCACGTCGGCGGGCCAGTCGTTCCAGTCTTTCCTCAGCATCGATCATCACTCCTTGCCGTCGCGCCGCGGCTGGGCGAACATGTGTCCCCACCGTCGCAGCCAGTCGCGGAGGCGTAGCCACTCCTGACGGTCCCACTCGCGCTGCGCGTAGGCGATCTCTCGCTGCTTGGCGGTGGCCTTTGAGAGTGAGGCGATGTGATCCTTGATGCGCCTGGCCTTCTCCGCCGCGAGAGCCTTCTTGGCCATCTCCCACGCACCGGCGAAGCGCGAGTTGTGCGGCCGAAGTGTGGGTTTCCCGGCGCGCAGGATCTTCACGCGCATGCCCGGTGAGAAGTCGTCGATGTACTTGTCCGTCGGCACACCCGTCGGCCAGAGGTAGACGCACGGCGCTCCCGGTTCCGCACCGCACTCATCGCACTTGATGGTGAGCGCCTCCTCGTAGCTGGTGCGAAATGGCCCGCTGGTCATGACACGCTGCGCAGCGAATGCGAACCTGGACGCCGTCCGGGCTTCCGGTCGGGCAGGCGCACGACCTGATACGACGCGCGACCGTCCGGGTCGAGCAGCCGGGAGACCTTCGCGGTGAAGTGCTGCGAGATACCCGCGTGCACCGCCTCCAGCTCCATCTGCTGCTTCCAGTACTGGGCCATGCTCTTGGTGTACGGCCCGTAGGTGTTCACGATCGCGGAGCGGTCCGGCGGCGTGTAGATGGTGACGATGACGTGCGGATCAGTCTCGCTCTTAGTTGCCATCCCTTTGTCCCTGTCTGTCTCGTCTTGTCTATCGTGTCGTCACTTAAGTATGGCGCCGACCGCGGCTTACTCCTGGTCCCCTGCGCCGCTCCCAGCACTTCAGGAGTAGCCGCGGTCGGCCAGATCATTGTATCAAAGATCTCACAACAGGTAAATGTTGATCTTCTCACCGCTCTGGGGATCGATCACGGTGAGCATCCCGTCCGTGGTCATGTACCGCCGCAGCACGTGGTGCAGTACGATGGAACGGTTGATCGTGTCCGTCGTGTTCACGTTGGTCTCCTGCCGAACCTCGGCGAGCGCGCTCTCTGCTCGGCGCGACAGGTTGAACGTCACCTTGTCGGTCACCAACGGATCCCCGTCTTCGTCTCCGTCTCCGTCTCCGTCTCCCAGTACACGATGATGTGCTCATCGTCGTCACGACTACGACGTGAGGCCACGGTCGTCACCTCTTCTCTCGCCACTTTATCTCCTCTATGCCGTAGTGCGCAACGAATGTCATGCCGGCCACCGTGAGAACGATGACCGTAACCAGTACAAGCCCGAGCGGAAGCACCCGCTGGGCGGCGACGATCACGAGCAGCGCGTCAATGATGACCTGAAAGATCATGAATCGGACGCGGAAGCGCATCGACTCCGGTAGGTGAAGCCACCAGTACGTCACTCTCCGTCACCTCGCCTGGACTTCTCTGCGGTGTGCTCGCTCATGTGATCATCGTAGTACTTCTTCGCCTCCGCGAGACGTCGTGACGCCTCCTCCACGGCGGTCTTGTTCCGCTGCGTGGGGATGTCCGCGTATCGTGTGGTGGCACGACGTGCCACGGCGCGTGCGTCATCGAGATCCATCACAAACTTGCCGCACTTGATGCAGCCCTCACGCGTGCGCCCGACGAACTTCGACACCGTAACCTCAGCCTCCCGTGGATCCGCCCAGCGCGCTACCGTTCCCGCCGAACCCACCGCGTGCCGGGATGCCCAGGTTCGTCCGTGCGGAGCTGTCCGTCGCCTTGACGCGCCCGCTTAGGCCGTTGCTGGGCAGCTGCTTACCCGGCTTCACGTCACTGGGCCAGCGCCCGTGGTAGATGAAGTACGTACCGTTGTGCCCGTCATCGTCGTTCTCGCAGTTTTCCTCCTCGACGACGTACCGGTGCTCGTCGCCGCAGTACAGGGTCTCGTCGTTCATGCCACACGCCGCCGCGACGGACGCGGCTAGCGTGATGAAGCCGGTGGACAGGGCGACCTTCGCGCTGCGCATACGCCTGTGATTCACTGGCACATCCCATCGTGACCCCTGAACAGGAGACGACGTCCCAGGTCTTCCATTCTCATCGTTCCGCTCCCCGTCTATCGCTCGTTCTTGATCCGCTCGTAGCGGTTGCGTATCAGGCGCTGCTTGCGCAGCGCGTCGCTGGGCGGGTGATAACCCTGGTTATCACGTGGGTGTAGCCCATCATATCGCTGAAAGTGCTCTCGCGGGAGGACGCCACAGAGGGCGCAGCCGTTGACGTGAACGTAGCCGGGAAGTTCAAGATCAGGATCACGGTACGTCATCGCGTGGCAGGGTTGCCCATCGGACCAGCGCTTGACGCAGCACCACCTCGGGCACTCGATGCCGTTCTCGTCCCAGGCGGGAACGTATGTCCAGGCGCAGACGTGCGTCTCAACGCGTGCTTTCGTCATCATCTCTTGATCACCCTGTGTCGTGATTCCCAGGGGTACCGCCAGTTCGCGAAGATCCGATATTCGTCACAGCGCTCACGTTCGCACTGCTGCATGATGAAGAACGGCTGTATGCCGTTCTCGTCAATGACCGGGATCTGGATCTTCGTGTACCGGTGGATGCCGAGCCGCCGGCACATCATCCAGCGAATCACCTCGTGCACCTCGTGATCATGCCGTAGGCTCCCACCGTGGTCATCGCTCGTCGTCTTTGTCGTCTTCGTCTTCGT